>ERZ1048068.890-NODE-890-length-24832-cov-6.983210_pt1 | contig 24832 bp, 26 predicted proteins | sample MGYA00383098_ERZ1048068 | MGnify/ENA primary metagenome ERZ1048068 (study PRJEB29581, sample SAMEA5548368) | metagenome | biome: marine; feature: coastal; material: water | depth 1 m | study: Short-term variability in the microbial, nano- and picoplankton dynamics... | reverse complement strand
GATGACCGGGCTACGCTACACCCCGTTAAACGGATTGCAAATATAGAATATATCGTAAGGTTGCCAAACATAATTCCTTATCATTTTAGATAATAGAATGATAATAACTTTTGATAGTAATAATGTTAATCTATCATCTTAATCCTGTAATTTTGAAATTAAATTATTAATCATGAGTGAGGCACCTGAACACATCAAAACACTTATTATTGGGTCTGGACCTGCTGGATACACCGCTGCTATCTACGCTGCTCGAGCAGATTTAAAGCCTGTTGTTTATACAGGTTTAGAGCCAGGTGGACAACTTACGACCACCACAGAAGTTGATAATTTCCCTGGATATCCAGAGGGTGTTGATGGACCAACCATGATGGTACAGCTCCAGCAGCAAGCTGAACGTTTTGGTACTGATGTGCGAATTGGCATGGCTACTGCAGTAGATTTTTCCAAAGAACCAGGCGGATTGCACCGTGTTACCATTGATGACAATAAGGAAGTATTGGCTGAAACAGTTATCATTTCGACTGGAGCAACTGCCAAATATTTAGGCTTGCCAAGTGAGCAACGTTTACGAGGTGGAGGTGTGTCGGCCTGTGCTGTATGTGATGGGTTCTTTTATAAAGGTCAGGATGTTGCCATTGTAGGTGGTGGAGATACCGCAGCCGAAGAAGCTACATACTTGGCTAATATTTGTAACAAGGTTACCATGTTGGTACGTAAAGATCAAATGAGAGCTTCAAAAGCCATGCAACATCGCGTAACTTCTACACCAAATATTGATTTGCGCTACAATACCGAAATTGATGAAGTACTAGGAGATATGGTTGTTGAAGGGCTTCGAATGGTCAACAATCAAACAGGCGAAAAAGAAGAAATTGCCATAACAGGACTTTTTATAGCCATCGGACACAAGCCAAACACGGATATTTTCAAAGGGCAACTCGATATGGATGATGCAGGTTATCTTGTAACTGAAGGCAAATCCACTAAAACGAACAAACCAGGCGTTTTTGCTTCTGGTGATGTTCAAGATAAAGAATATCGTCAGGCGGTAACTGCTGCTGGAACGGGCTGTATGGCCGCTTTAGATGCAGAACGCTATTTGGCTACCATTGAAACACTGGTTTAGAAAATGCGCATAACGCCTTCATCTATTAAATACTATACGCTTTTTAAGCTACCAGCTGCTTATTTTACTGGGGTACGGGTAAGAAGTATAGATGAAAAACAATGCACTGTTCGCGTGCGTTTGAATTTTATGAATAAAAACCCCTTTCGCTCTATGTTTTGGGCAGTTCAGGGGATGGCAGCCGAATTAAGCACGGGTGCACTAATCATGCATGCACTGCACGGTTCAAACACAAAAGCCTCTATGTTGGTAATCGAGAACAAGGCTACATTTTCAAAAAAAGCTGTTGGACGGATAAATTTTAGTTGCTCACAGGGCGAAGCCGTTTTGAACGCTATTCATGCAGCCAAAGAAGCAAACGCACCCCAAAAGCTTTGGCTACATGCCAATGGATATGATGAGGCAGGAGAAGAGGTTTCTTCCTTTTCTTTTTTATGGACGATAAAAGTTAAAAATTAACATTTCTACAACACTTTTATTGGATGCGATTCACGTATTTCGTGTGAAACATCAACCATGTCTCCAAAACCAACAGTATCGTATTTTAAAAAGATTCTAACGAATGTTTATGAATACCCTAGTATTTTCTACAAAGAGCTAAAAAAGGCCAAAAGCCAGCTCGATGCTTATGACTATGGAAGATTAAAACAATGGGCATCTAAACTTGAAAAGTCTCGTGTTACTTTGGACTGATGATTTTTATATCCTCGTAAACTATAGCACCTCTAATTATAGCTCTGATTTTATCATGTAAGGCTTCAATGATATGTAGCTTTAGCTTTCGTTGATGATAAATCATGCTCACTTCACGTGCAGGCTCAGGCGCTTTAAACGATTTTAGATTTACTTGCTGTATGTCACTTAATTTACGTGCATGTAAATAAGGTAATAATGTTATACCCAAACCTTCCTCAGACAATTGTACTAAGGTTTCAAAACTGCCACTTTTAATCTCAAATGGAAGGGGTGCTTCGTGTTTTATTTTACATATGTTTAATGCCGAATTTCTAAAACAATGCCCGTCTTGTAAGAGTAAAACCTGTTCGTTTTTCAACATATCAGATATTATATTTTTTTCTTTATTGAGCTTGGAATGCGTAGGTGCGTAGACCATAAAGGGTTCGTAATAGAGGGGCTTTTCCAGTATATGGTCATAATCTAGTGGTGTAGCACCAATACCTGCGTCAAGCGTTCCTTTTTCTAAATTCTCAATAATTTGTTGTGTGGGCATTTCTTCAATCTCTAAAATAAGTTTGGGATAAGCCTTTAAAACAGTTTGTAAAAACAAGGGGAGTAGGGTAGACATAACCGTAGGTATAATACCGAGTTTAAAACTGCCACTAATCACGCCTTTTTCTTGTTGGATGACATCTTGTATTCTATCCGACTCTGCCACAATAAGGTGTGCTTGTTGTATGATTTTTTCGCCAACTGCAGTAAGTCCAATCGGTTTTTGGGCGCGGTCAAATATTTTTAGATCAAGTTCTTGCTCCAGCTTTTGAATTTGCATGCTCAAAGTTGGCTGGGTTACATAAACGTGTTGGGCTGCGGTAGTGAAATTTCGGTGTTCTGCTACAGCAATACAATATTTAAGTTGGGTTATGGTCATTTTATTCTGTTAAAACGGTTACATGCATGCGCATATTGGTTAGTGGCCACTCTCGCTTGTCTGTTGGAAGTGCATTGATTGCATCAACGACTTCCATTCCACGTATGACCTTTCCAAATACAGTGTAGCTACCGTCCAAATGGTATGCGCCTGGAGATTGATGTACAATAAAAAACTCATAGGGTGATGCCAGTTTATGTGGGTTTTCAATTTCGCTGCTAGGCATGGATATAACACCACGATGGTGTTTGTAGCCTTTACGTGTGTCAGGTGGAAGTAGGTATTTACCAATTTTTCTTCTTTTTTGTCCAGTATCCGTATTATCAGAATTACCTCCTTGAATGATGAAATTAGGAACCACCCTGTGAAAATAAGTATTGTTAAAGTATTGCTGCTTTGTTAAAAAAATAAAATTTGCCCTGTGGTAAGGTGTATTTTCAAAAAGTAAAACATCAAAACTTCCCAACGGGGTTTTGATGCGAACTTTATTTTCTGGATGCTTTTCACCATATGCTTTTAAAAAGGGAATGGCCGTTTCTGCGCTTAAAGGTAGGTCGCTCTTTTTTTCGGGTAATACCTTTTTATTTTCTGTTGGCTTAGGTGTTTCTACAACCGTTTTTTTAATGCTTTTTGATGTAGTTGTTGAAGTACAAGACAGTATTGTGCTGGCAAAAACAATTGAAAATAGTAGAACAAAAGGACTTTTCATGGTGGTGTAAAGTTAATGGTTTTCCTTTCTACGCAATACCCACATCTGTTTGTACTTCCTTTTGTACTTTTGTGAAACAAAACCTAATTGTGTTTAAACGCAACCCATTCGGACATTACCTATTTATTAAGCTCTGGCTTATACGCTTGCTTGGTATTTTTACACGCAGACGATTTAATCGTTTTAACAACTTGCAAATACGCGGATCAGAAATCATTCGTGATCTCCCTGATACAAATGTACTTTTTATTTCAAATCATCAAACCTATTTCGCCGATGTTACAGCCATGTTTCACGTATTTTTTGCCAGTCTTGCTGGCCGTGATGATAATTTAAACTATTTGCGCTATATCTGGCGTCCAAAGTTAAACGTGTATTACATTGCTGCTAAAGAAACAATGAAGGCTGGTTTTTTACCGCGTATTTTGGCTTATACGGGTTCTATTTCAATTGAGCGCACTTGGCGTGAAAAGGGAAAATCCATTAACCGACAAGTTAAGATGAGTGATATTTCAAATATTAGCAAAGCCTTAAATGACGGTTGGGTAATTACTTTTCCACAGGGAACTACCAGGCCTTTTGCCCCTGTTCGTAAGGGAACATTACATATTATCAAAACCTATAATCCTATAGTTGTGCCCATCCAAATTGATGGTTTCCGGCGTTCGTTTGACAAAAAGGGCATCTTTATTAAGAAAAAGGGAATCAAGCAGACCATGCATATCAAGCCGCCTATGAAATTTGATTTTGAAAAATCAACAGAAGAATTGATTTTACAGATTTCTGAAGCAATTGGGCAAGTACCCAAAAAATAGTTATTCTAGAATTCCAGCACAGCTGATGCGTGCGCCGGCTGCACCCGATGGCTGAGAGACAAAATCATCTGCTCCTTGGTGAACTATAATCGCTTTTCCCAAAATATTTTTCGTGTCATCTTCACAACCAATACACCATTTATCCGTCTCGAAATATACCCGTCCGACTCCGTTTTTACCAACTTCAAAGTTTCCAATATCTCCTTTGTGATAGCCCTTTTCATCACCCCAAGCACCATGTGGTTCAAAGGTTGGATTCCAGTGACCACCTGTTGATTTGCCGTCATCAGAAGAACAATCTGCTTTTTCATGAAGGTGTATGGCATGTGTTCCCTCTGAGAGCCCACGTATGGTAGCACTTAAACTTACTACCCCATTGTGCTCACTTAAAAGCGCAAAGCCAGCTGCGTTTGAGCCGCTTTTTGCACCCAAGCTTACTTCAAGTTGGCTGTGTTGACATGATGTTATTATGATTAAAAGTATAAGAAGTGATGCGTAATTTTTCATATAACCAAAATACACAAATTTGTAAACAAAACTTAGTTTAAAAGTGGAACGAGTTTGTTGTAATAGCGTTCTGCAATAAATTCAGCACCTGCTTTGTTGTAGTGTATGTCATCTGCCAACATATCGTCGGTAAATCCAGTTGCCATATCCACAACAATAACCTTTGATGTTGAAGTCGTTTGACTACTGGCAATTTGTGCAATTACAGTCTTCATTTGCGCAAAAAGTAATTTATACGCATCTGTCATAAATGAAGATTTCCCAGGTGCGAGTTGTTCAACAATGATAGTTATGTTTGGGTTATGCGCTTGAATTTTATCTATAATGGCGTTGATATTTGCCAAAATGCCATTGAAATCAGCTCCGCCTAACGCATCATTTCCGCCTGGTGAACTAAAGAGAACAATATCTACATCGCCAACAGACTTTAACCAAGTATCGATATTTTCATTAATTTTTGCCGCGGTCCAGCCACTACGACCCTCGTGTTCATTGTCAAAACAGTAATTCTTATGTGATTCATATTCCCATAGGTCTTTATTTGTTCCTACGAAATCAAACTCAAACGCACCGTCAACCAAGTCTTTCCACAATTCATAACGATAACTCTCAAAAATTCCTGGAAAGCCCTGTACACGAGATGCCCCAAGCGGCATGATTTTAGTGCCTTTTTCAATTGTTACACATTTTGATGCATTTTCACTTTCATCATCTTTAGTGCAAGATGATATTGATAATAATATAAAAAGAAGTAGTGGAATATTAAAAAAATTTATTTTCATCATATAAGAATTAGGATATTATCAAAAATAAGAGTCACAAATCTAGTATCCTAATAAAAGTACAATTCATTTTTTAAGCAATTATTTATAAATACAGATATTTGAAAAAAATTATGTGCGAAAGCTGACATCCTTTGTTTTTGGGTTTATTATCTTTTCCTTAAGTGCTTGTAAAGTGAATTATCACACTGCTTCTTTTACTGCTAAAACAGCTGTGATTGATTATGCGGAAATCAAACATTGGGCAGTTTATGCTGGTATTTCATCTGAAGGAAAGGCAATAGGTGCTATTTCTGACAGCACTGCAGCAGATGTTTTTTATGTCTACCCAACCCTTTTTATAGATAAAAAAGACATCAATTGGAATGCAGCTATTGATCATGCTAACGTCAATTCAGATGTAATTAAATGGATATTGCCTTTTCAAGCGGCTGCATGGGCCGATGCGGGCCGTTTGTTTATGCCTTTTTACCGTCAGAACCACTATCGCGCTTTTTTTGAGCCTTACAGAAGTGAAGGAGGTAATGAAGCGATAGCATTTGCTTATGCCGATGTAAAAGCTGCTTTTGATTACTACTTGGCGTTTGAAAACAAAGGACGCCCTATTATTTTAGCCGGTCACAGCCAGGGGTCACTTCACTTAAAGAAGATATTGCAAGAATATTTTGACGGCAAACCCCTCCAAAAGCAATTGGTAGCTGCCTATTTAATTGGCACGCGTGTTATGGAAGATGAGTTTAGCGCATTAAGACCACTTATTTCTCCAAATCAGATTGGTGGTTATGTTAGTTGGAATTCCTATAAGAAGGGCAAATACCCAAAATACTACGATTGGTACAATAATGCGATTACCACTAATCCCATTACTTGGGATAATAGCAATGAAAGTCTTACAAAAGATCATAAGGGATTGCTTTACTATGATAATGTACTATATGATAAAAGCTTAGAAGTTGAAAAAATCAATGGTATGTTGTGGGTGAGTTTACCTAAAGTACCTAAACGTTTTTTAATGTCTTTTGTAAAAGACTATCACCGTTTTGATGTTACTTTGTTCTGGGAAGATATTCGACAAAATGCCTTGCATCGGGTTGAAGCTTTTAGCCATCAAAAGCTTAGAGCTCCTCAGGGGCAATTTTGACTTTTAGTCCGTCTAAGTCCGCAGTAATGGGTATTTGACAGCCCAATCGTGAGTTTTCTTCAACGTGGTAGGCTTCGTCAAGCATGGCCTGTTCATCTTCGTTTCGTTCTCCAAAATGTTCCTCAGTAAGTATGTAAACTTGACAGGACGCACACATGGCCATACCCCCGCAAATTCCAGCCACTGGAAGGTCATAGCCTTTACAAACCTCCATTAGGTTAAGGTTCATGTCTGTAGGAACAGCAAAGTCGTGTTCCGTACCTTCACGGTCAATAACTGTAATGTTGATATCTAGACTCAAGATGTAATAGTCTCTTTTGTTTGTTCGTCTTCAAAGCCTTGCACCCCTTGAACAGTGGTGTATTTGAGTGTAAATTTCTTGTCTGGATTGATAATTTTATATGCCGTTTGAACCGCAAGTGTTGCTTCGTGAAAGCCACACAGAATGAGTTTTAGTTTGCCCGGATAGGTATTTACGTCTCCTATGGCAAATACACCTGGGCGGTTGGTTTGATAATCAAAGGTGTCCACTACTATGGCGTTCTTTTCAATTTCGAGTCCCCAATCAATGATAGGTCCTAGTTTTGGGGATAAGCCGAACAACGGAAACCATAGGTCCGTATTAACAGTTGTATTACCTTCTTTGGTGTGAATGACTACGGAATTTAAATCGCCATCTCCATTTAGTTCTTTTACTTCTGCAAAGGTGTGTAGTTTCATTTTACCAGCAGCAGCCAGCTCTTGTGCTCTCGACACAGAATCTTTGTGCGCTCTGTAGCGATCGCTTCTGTGGACGAGGTGAACAAAACTACCTTTCTCTGCAAAGTAGATGGCCCAGTCAAGGGCAGAATCACCACCACCAGAAATGACCATGTCTTTTCCTTCAAACTGATCAGGATCCTTCACAATGTAACGCACCCCTTTTTCTTCAAAGTCTCCAATGTTGCTGATTAGGGGTTTTCTTGGCTCAAAGCTACCCAAGCCCCCTGCAATCATAACAACGGGTGCATGATGCTGTGTCCCTTTGCTGGTTGTTACAATAAAGGAACCGTCCGCTTGTTTTTCGATGCTATTGGCACGTTCACCAAGCGTAAATCCAGGTTTAAATGGCGCAGCTTGTTCCATAAGTTTATCCACCAATTCGCCTGCCAACACAGATGGATAGCCCGGAATATCGTAAATGGGTTTTTTGGGATAAATTTCAGATAGTTGTCCACCAGGTTGTGGAATGGCATCGATTAAATGACAACGCAACTTCATAAGACCTGCTTCAAATATGGCAAATAGCCCGACGGGTCCAGCTCCAATAATAATAATGTCTGTTTTAATCATCTTGCTCGAGTAGTTTTTCTGTTAATTTATTCATTGCTAAAACTTTTTGCTCAAAATTTCCTTTTAACTTATTGCGATAGGCATAGAGTTTATCGAGTAATGCATCGGTTTCTTCTGGCAAAAATGTTTCCAACCACTTTCGTAAACGTTTTGCTAAAGTAGGGGATTTTCCGTTTGTGGAAATGGCAATTTTAAGGTTTCCTTTGGTTACGATGCCACCCATATAAAAATCACATAGCGGTGGATTGTCTGCCACATTGACTAAGATGTGCTTTTTGCGACAAAGTTTATACACTCGTTCGTTAACCTTAGGGCTGTCTGTTGTGGCAATAACTATATTCTTATTTTTTAAAAAGCGCGAACGAAAACTACTGCTTATCACCTGAACATTTTTGTCCTGAATAAAATCTATTGTCTCTGTTCTTAGCATAGGGCTAACCATAGTCACACGTGCGTTCGGCGATGACTTAAATAGGAACTGCAGTTTTTCAAGTGCCACATACCCGCCGCCTACAATGAGTACTTCAAGCTGCTCCGTTTTTAAAAAAATGGGGTAAAGGGTGTTCATGCTAATTCAAACGCTTGTTGATGCTTCCACACGGCTGTTTTGTCTGTAACTGCTGGACCAACAAATACCGTAGCGGGATTGCTTATGCCTTCTTTTTTGACAATGTTAGTAATGGTTTCCAGCGTTCCAGTGACCCACTTTTCATTTTCTAGTGTTCCGTTTTGAACAATACCCACAGGATAGTTAGCAGGTTTGTGCTTGCTAAAAATGCTCATGATTTCTTCAAGGTGCGTCATGCCCATGAGGATAACAACCGTAGCTGATGATTTTGCTGCATGGCGTATGTCTTCAGATGGCTTTCCGTCGCAAGTATAACCAGTAGACACCCAAATGCTTTCGTATAAGCAGCGCTTTGTGAGTGGTATGCGGTGTGCAGCAGCAATTCCTGTAAAAGAAGATATCCCTGGAATTAGGTTTGCTGAAATACCATTGCGATTTGCATAATCAATTTCTTCGGCAGCTCTTGCAAAAACAGAAACGTCTCCGCCCTTCAGGCGAACCACTTGCTTTCCATCATTAACAAAGTTGACAAGCATCTTGTTGATTTCGTTTTGCTTAAAGGAATGTGCGCCTTTTCGTTTGCCCACAAAAAAGTGTTCCCCTTTTGTATTGTGCGCAAGTATTTCGGTATTCACCAAGGCATCATACAAAATCACTTCTGCCTGTTTGATGGCGTTTACCCCCTTTAGGGTTATCAGTTCTGCATCACCAGGACCCGCGCCAACTATGGTAAGGCTACCTTTAGTTTTTTTGTGCATTCCTAAATTGTTTAATCCAATTCAACACATGCTCAGCTTCTGCATAGTATTTATTAGCAAAGGCTTCGCTAGGCGATGTACTATTTAGCAAGCGTGTTATCTCTCCAAAAGGTTTGGCATCAAGGCCTTGATAGGTTGGAAAGTGGGTTTCAAATGCATCTATGATGGAATGATGTGAATTAATTTTAGCAGCCCGTGTAGTAAGCAATGCTTTTGCTGCACGAATTCGACCTGCATAACTAAAGTAAATGCTGTTTGCCCATGCGCCTGCGACTAATGCTTCCTTTCCTTTTTCAAGCTGTTCTTCTGCATCAAAAAGTAAAGTTTGCACCAGATCGATGGTTACTCCTGCACATTCACCTACGCCAATGGCCTTTTCATACACTTCTGTATTGCCCCAATCCACAAAATCCTCATCGGTGAGGTTAGTGATGTCAGCATAGCCTTTTAGGTTTTGGTAGAAATAGTCTGCTTCTTTTCTGAGATAATATTTCAAGAAGCTTTCGCTATTAATCGCATTTGCTTCAAAGTCTTCCAATAACCAGCGCAATACCGCAGTAGTACGTTTGGCAGGAACTTTTAAAACTTTGTCTGCATAGCGTCCAGCGCAATTTCCCAATACACCACCACCAAGTAACACTTGTGTAGCAGGCGCAATATTTCCGTTTGACTTCACGGTCATGCCTTGAAAACCAATATCTGCAATGGCGTGTTGCCCACAGGCATTCATACAACCACTAATTTTGATGTTTAGGTTGTGCTTTTCAATGACTTCGGGATATTCATCTTCTATAACACGCTGTAGTGCTGCTGCCAAGCCCATGCTACTGGCAATGCCCAGGTTACAGGTGTCTGTCCCCGGACAGGCGACAATGTCATTAATTTTATGATATCCAGCTTTTGCCAAGTCTAGTTGCTGTAAGGCTTGGTATAATGCCGGCAGGTTTTCTTCATTAATGCCTCGCAACAAGATGCTTTGGCCTATAGTAAAACGAAAATCTTCGCCACAAAAGGCATCTATTACCTCAGCAAGTGCACGTGCTTTGTCTGAAGAAATATCGCCTCTATCAATAGCTACGCCAACAGCGACCAAGTCTGCTTGCTTTTGCGCAGTCACATTGCTTGACTTCCATTTGCTGTAGCCTTCGTCCAAGGAGTCATTTATCTTGTAAATAGCAGTGTCTTTGACAACAACTGGCTTGTCTTCAATTGCTATTTCCTTTATGGTGATAGATTTATAAACTTCAAATACACGCTGTTTAAAAGTTTCAAATCCCTGTTCTTTAATCAAGAACTTCATGCGCGCCTTGTTTCGGCGATTGCGTTCCCCATACTGGTCAAACACACGCACCACGGCTTCGGTAAACGGGATAAAACGTTCAACTGAAATAAATTCTTTTAGTACATCGGCTACCCTTGGCTGTGCGCCAATACCGCCACCCACAAGCATTTTAAATCCTCGCTTGCCGTCTTTTACAACTGGGATAAAACCAATATCATGGGTAAATGTTATGGCATCGTCCTTTGCTGAACTCGAAAACGCAATTTTTATTTTTCGTCCCATGTCTTGGCAAATGGGGTTTCGCAAGAAGTGTTGAAAAAATACATGTGCGTATGGCGTCACATCAAAGGGTTCGTTCGGGTCTGCGCCTGCCATAGCAGATGCGGTTATGTTCCTGATGGTATTCCCACAGGCTTCGCGCATGGTTATATCGTCTTGTTCTAGCTCTGCCCAAAGTTCTGGGGTTCTGTCTAACGATACATAGTGGATTTGAATATCCTGTCGGGTTGTAATGTGCAGGTTTCCGTTAGAATACTCGTCTGACACTTCTGCAATTCTACGTAATTGTTTGGCGCTACATTTCCCATAAGGAATTTTGATGCGTACCATTTGTACGCCTTGTTGGCGTTGTCCATAGACGCCTCTTGCAAGACGCAGGCTTCTGAATTTTTCTTCGTCGAGTTTTCCCGCTTTGAATTCAAATATTTTTCGATCAAGCTCCAGTATATCGTATTCGACTACTGGATTTTCAACTTCGGTTCTAAAACTTTTCATGCGGGTTCGATAAATCCAACACCAGCGGTGTTAAAGGTTTGTGGGTCAATAAGTATAAATGCACCTAATGCGTGATTTTCTTTATATGGTTTTGTGGATAGTGGTTGGGCCAATGTTAAAGCGCCTTTTCCAATATCGTTAAGTCCCAATTGGTTTGTTTGACTGTGCTCTAAAGCCTCTAAATCTATTTTCGAACGAACGCTTTGCACTTTCACCAAACTGCGCTGAACGCCTTGTTGAAGCCAATACTTGTTACCAGGAGTTAATGGCGTGTCTTGCATCCAGCAAAAGGTTGCGCTAATACTTTTTCCTCTGTTTATGTTGGCTTGCTCGTTTAGGATGCTATCACCTCTTGAGGCATCAATTTCATCAACCAATAGCAGCGTGGCATTTTCGCCAGCTGATACTCGGTCTACAGCTGTTCCGTATTTTTCAATCCTTTTGAGGATGCTTTTTCTTCCTGATGGATGGATGCTAATGGCATCTCCAACGTTAAATATTCCTGACCTGACGTTTCCTGCAAAACCACGATAGTCATGAAATGCTTCTCGTTTTGGACGAATAACATATTGAATTTGGAATACGCCATCGTTTGCTTTGTTGCTTTCCACCGGAATTGCTTCCATCAAATCAATTAAGGCTTCTCCTTTGTGCCAAACAAGTTTTTCTGAACGGCTCACAACATTTTCATTGTACAGCGCTGAAAGGGGGATGTAGTGATAATTGACATCTTTATTTCCGTGTTTGGCAACGAGGTTGGCAAGCGTTGCCTTAATTTTCTCAAACACTTCTTGCTTATAATCAACTAAATCCATCTTATTTATAGCAAAAATGATATGCTTTATCCCTAACAGTTGGGTGATGAAAAAGTGTCTTTTCGTTTGTTCAATCACACCTTTTCGCGCATCAAGTAAAATAATACTGGCTTGTGCAGTTGAGCTTCCCGTAACCATGTTTCGGGTATATTCAACATGTCCTGGCGAATCAGCGATGATAAACCTTCTTTTAGGCGTAGAGAAAAATATGTGCGATACGTCAATCGTGATGCCTTGTTCACGTTCTGTCAGCAGTCCATCTGTTGCAAGGGATAGGTCTAAATACCCAAATCCACGTGCTGCACTCTTTTCTTCAATGTGTTGGATTTGATCTGACTTTAATGCGCCAGTCTCATACAACAATCTACCAATCAAGGTACTTTTGCCGTCGTCAACACTTCCTGCGGTTGCTATTTTGATTAATTCCATCTTAAAAATACCCTACTTTTTTTCGTTCTTCCATGGCAGCTTCTGAACGTTTATCGTCCATGCGTGCGCCTCGTTCTGAGAAATTAGAACCTCCAATTTCATCTATAATATTATCTAGCTCAGTTGCTTCTGACAAAACAGCCGCCGTACAACTCATGTCGCCAACTGTTCGGAAACGCACCGAGGTGTGTTTGCGTTCGTCCTTATCGGCTACCTGCACATAGTCCGATACGGGCATCCATTGATTGTCTCGTTTAAATACTTCGCGCTCGTGTGCATAATAAATAGAGGGAATCTCTAATTTTTCTTGACGTATGTAGTGCCAAACATCTAATTCTGTCCAATTGCTTATAGGAAAAACTCTTACATTTTCTCCGTTGTGGATCATGCCGTTTAGCATATCAAAAAGTTCTGGGCGTTGTAGTTTTTCATTCCATTGGCCAAAGTCATCCCGAACAGAAAAAACACGTTCCTTAGCACGAGCCTTTTCTTCATCACGGCGTGCGCCACCCATACAGGCATCAAATTTATTTTCTTCAATGGTGTTCAGTAGGGTAGTGGTTTGCAAACTGTTTCTGCTTGCGTGTCTTCCTTTTTCTTCTACTACGTTTCCTGCATCAATATCGTTTTGAACGCTACCTACGATTAGGCGTAGCCCATGTTCTGCCACGAGTTTGTCACGAAGTTCAATGGTTTCAGGGAAATTATGCCCTGTATCTATATGAACCAATGGAAATGGAATGGCAGCAGGAGCAAATGCCTTTTGTGCCAAGTGTAATAAGGTGATGGAATCTTTTCCGCCAGAGAACAGTAGACAGGGGTTGTTAAATTGCCCAGCTACCTCTCTGATAATATAAATGGATTCCTCCTCTAATTGTTTTAGTATACTCATGATTTAGTTATATGCAGTCCACATTCTTTTTTGCTCGATTCCCACCACCATCTTCCTGCGCGTATGTCTTCGTCAGGAGCTATGGCCCTAGTGCAAGGTGCGCATCCAATGCTGATAAAGCCTTTTTTGTGAAGGCTGTTTTGTGGAACCTTGAATTGGTTTAAATAAGTTATTACATCGTCTAAAGACCAGTACAGTAAGGGATTGAATTTGATGATGTTGAAAGCTTCATCGTATTCAAAAAATGCCAAGTCAGCTCTGTTTTGAGATTGTCCTTGTCTTAGCCCTGTTATCCATACATCTTTGCCTTTTAAAGCTCGTTTTAAGGGTTCTATTTTACGAACAGTACAGCATTCTTTTCGGTTTTCAACAGATTCATAAAAACTGTTAGGCCCTTTTGTGGTTACCAGTTCGGCAACGGCTTGATGATTTGGTGTATAAACCTTAATGGGAAGATTGAATTTTTGTTGGGTTGATGCAAGTACATCATAGGTTTCTTGAAACAAACGTCCCGTATCTAGTGTAAAAACGGAAATGGGAAGTTTATTGGTTCCAATGTGATGTGTCAATACTTGGTCTTCTTGACCCAATGAAGTTGAAAATGCAATTTGCCCCAACTGTTGCTCAATTAGGAAAGCAAATAGTTCTTCTAGGCTAGTAGTTGCTTTTAGGAGCTTGTTAAGTGCTTTTACTTTTTGTATGCTCACTTTTTCCCCCATTTTACCTTGTTCCACAAGCGCTCATGGGCTACATAGAGCATCATTTTTGTCACTAATTCAATTCCGCCAATAGAAAGCGCAAAAGAGATTTCTCCTGTAATGACATAACTAATAATAATGGTGTCTAGTGTACCAATTATACGCCAGCTCATAGACTTTAGCAATGATCTAGACCATCCTTCTTTGGATTTAGATACATTTCTCTTTTTTTCCGATATAAATAGTTGTTCTACTAACATATTCCTTAAGATTGGTTGACAAATATAATAAATACTACTAAATAGATAGGATATATATTGTTTATTTTTTTAACTTTGAATTATGATTTCAAACAAATGTAAATACGCCATAAGGGCATTGGTGCATATTGCTAATAATGAGCAAGATGACAGGGCTGTTATGACGTCTGATATTGCACGCGAGCAACAAATACCCCGTAAATTTTTAGAAATTATTTTAAGAGAATTACGCAACAATCGCATTTTAGAGAGCAAGCGTGGCAAGGATGGAGGCTTTAGATTGCTACGTGCTGCTGAGGATATTAGCCTTACGGAAGTCATGCGTATTATAGATGGGCCTATAGCCATGCTGCCTTGTGTTTCATTAAATTATTACCGTAAATGTGATGAATGTGAAGAGGAGTCTTGTGAAATCAAAGCGGTGTTTGAACAGGTTCGTGACCGAACACTAGATGTTCTTAACGGCCAAACGATAAAATCCTTAACTTTGTCTTGATATACAACTGTTTATGAAAGGTCGCATTGCCCTTTTACTAGCTTTATTAACCCTGTTTCTTTCTACAGAAAGCAGCTTTATGCTACATTTTTGCCACAATCAATTTGTGGCTGCTGCTGTTAATCAGGAAATTTCCACTTGTTGTAAGACAAAAGATTACCCAGGACCAGTTGTTACTAGCATTTGTTGTGAACTGTCCTCATTTGATACCCAATTAAATGATACGGTTTTAAATGATAGCAGTATAGCTGATATTTTACCTTCATATTTTGCTGTTGTTTCTGAAACAGCGGGTGTTAGTATTGTTGTAAAAGATCGTTTGCAGCAACATATCACCAGACCACCACCTAAGCGCTCCAAGCGAGACTTACATATATTTTATGCGCAATATTTGATTTGATGTCATAAACAATTCTTTTGAACTGTTTGTCTCATTAAATTATTTATTATGTTTAAATCTTATTTGTTATCCATTTATTTATGTCTTTTAGGTGCAGCCCATGCGCAGCAGCAGGTTTCAGGTTATATTTATAACCTAGAAAACAACATTCAATCCCCATTAGCTGGAGCTAGTGTGTATTGGGAGAACTCAACTTCTGGTACCGTTAGTTACGACGATGGCTACTTTACTTTAATCCACAATCCAGAAAACACGGTTTTAGTGGTTTCCTACTTGGGCTTTAAAACAATTAAATTAACCTCAGATTTTAACAAGCCCATAGAAGTAATTCTAATTTCAGATGATGCTGCCTCTCTAAATGAGGTAACGGTTTTGCAACGCAGAAAAGCACTGCAACGTGCTGTTTTCACCCCTCGAAACGTAAGTACCATTGGAAGTGCCGAATTGCTCAAAGCAGCCTGTTGCAATCTTTCAGAAAGTTTTGAGACCAATCCTTCTATTGACGTTAATTATGCCGATGCCTTGACGGGAACCAAACAAATTCAAATGTTGGGTCTTACAAGTCCATATATTTTATTTACACAAGAGAACATTCCAAACTTGAGGGGTAGCAACCAAACTTTTGGACTAAGCTTTACGCCTGGTACTTGGGTAGAGAGCATTCAAATTACAAAAGGGGCGGGCGCGGTAAGTAGCGGCTATGAGAGTATATCAGGTCAGATTAACGCTGAACATATTAAGCCTTTGACGGCCCCACCTTTATTTATTAATGGTTTTCGTTCTGCAAATGGTAGAACAGAAGCTAACCTACAAGGCAAATATGACTTATCTTCTAAATGGGCAACTTCGCTTTTTGTTCATGCAAATAAACGCTCGCAGCTTACGGATAATAATAACGACGGCTTTTTGGATGCGCCACTTTCGGAGCAGCTCAATGTGCTGAGTCGTTTACAATATATTGATGCTGAAAAGGGTTGGGTAGGTTTTGCCAGTTTTAAGGCTTTAACCGATACGAAACAAATAGGTCAACTTTCTTATGCGCCAGAATTACATAAATTTAAAAGTCAGTATTGGGGTGGTGAGCTTGATACCGATAAATGGGAGTTTAACCTTAAAACAGGCTATGTAGACCCTGAAATCCCGTACAGGAGTATTGGTTTTCAATCGGCTATTAGTCGCCACAAGCAATCAGCTTATTTTGGCAATAAAAACTATAACGTTAGCTATGCCAGTTATTTTCATCATATAGTTTATCAGTCTATTTTGGGGAATACACTTCATAAATTTAAGGCAGGATTGCAATATATGGTTGATGTTTATGACGAAACCATTTTAACCACACATATCAAGAGAAACGAAACTAATTTGGGCGCATTCTTTGAATATAATTACGATGGCATAGAAGGGTTCAATGCGATTATTGGAGCAAGAGTTGACCATCACAATGTAATGGGCACTTTTGTAACGCCTCGTGTTCACTTGCGCCATGCTTTCTTTGACAACAAATCTATTTTACGTCTGTCGGCAGGTGAGGGAAGACGTATAGCTAGCATATTTGCTGAAAATCAAAAGTTTTTGGGCAGTCAACGGAAATTATTCTTAGCATTGCCAACTGAACCCATGTATGGCTTGCTGCCAGAGCGTGCATGGAATTTTGGACTGAGTTGGATTCAAAAAGCTACGCTTATAAATAGACCTTTTGATTTTATTTTGGATGTTTATCGAACACAGTTCACCAACAGGGTAGTGGTTGATTGGGAAACGCCGGGTGCGATTTCTTTTTATAACCTCGATGGCAAAAGCCACGCCCAAAGCATGCAGCTCACGGTTAATACCTCTTTGAATGAACGTATAGACCTCCGTTTTGCCTACAAAAAGTTTGACATCAAAACGGATTATAGAAGTGGGCTTAAATGGGTTCCGTTACAGGTTGAGAGTCGTTGGTTTGCCTTTGTGGGATATGAATCTGTTTTAGAGGGTGGTAAGCAATGGCGTGCTGATGCAACACTCCATCGTGTTGGCAGACAACGACGAGTAGCCTCTTTTACTACTCCTTCTGATTTCGCGGCAGGATTTTCTCTGGTTAGCATGCAATTAACGCGTCAATTCTCAAATCAACTCGCTGTATATACGGGTGCTGAAAACTTACTTGATGTCAAACAAACAGATGCTGTTTTGTCTTCAAACAATCCATTTGGCGCAGCTTTTGATAGCAGTCAGTTATATGCCCCTGTCTTTGGTAGGATGCTTTATGCTGGATTTCGTTTTAACCTTTAAATTAATGGTATGAAAATTAAATTAATGATTATGTTGCTTTTTGCTACTGCCGCAGTAGCTCAAACCCAAAAAGAGAATATAGAAGTTCGCGGCAACTGCGATTTGTGTAAGAAGCGAATTGAAAAAGCTGCCCTAAAAACAAAAGGGGTGAAGTATGCCAGTTGGACAGCTGAAACCCAACAGTTAACTCTGATCTATAATGCAAAGAAAACCAATGCTAAAAACGTAGCTAAAAATATAGCTGGAGTGGGACATGAAGCTGATAGCATCGTTGCCATTGAAGAAGTCTACAATGCTTTGCCCGCTTGTTGTAAGTATAAATCGGTTTCCCCGCACAAAGATTAGTTTTTATAGCATAGCTGTTTATTCTTAATGTTATTCATTTGTTGTTAAATCATGAGCGCTTAACGATTGTTTTTTTTTTTACTTTCTTTATAGAAACTAAAATTTTAACATTCATGAAAAATATAGTAATTATTATGCTGGCATGCATAGCAATCACCTCATGCCAAAATACAACATCCGAACCTGCTGCTGCACCAGGTTATCTAAATGCTGGTGGTGAACGAGTTAATGCATACGATGGCGATCCTGCAAACCTTGCTTTAGTAGATGCTTATATTGACGCACATAACACAAGAGATTTGGAAGCCATAGCCTCAATGAACATAGATTCTACGGAAATGTTAGGTGGTTTTAAGGTTATCAATTCTCTAGGAGATGTTGTTGAGGGCGTAGAAACCCACAAAAACACATTAGCAGCTTGGTTTGATGCTGAAAACCCACAGTGGAATACATATTTTGCTTATTCAATGAAGGTTGATGGTCAACTTGGGGAATGGGTAATTACGGGTCACAAGCTAACACGTACTGTTGATGGCGAAGAAACTTCTTCCTACGACATTCTTGATATTTATATAGAGAATGGCAAGATTGGTGGTTTTTGGGTATATACTCGAAATGCCAAATAATAGCTTTGACATAATGCAAATAAAAAATGCTTACCAAACGGTAAGCATTTTTTTTATTATTTAATAAAAGTTTCTCTAGTTAAGCTTTGCACTAATGGCAAAATTGGACAAGTTCCTGCCTTTGTTTCTAGTTAGGTTTACGCTAGTTTCTTATTAACCACAATGATAAGTGAACTCAAGGTAAACATAATACCAGCTGGTAAGAATTTGATTGCTTCGTCACCAACTTTAAAGTGCATTGCGATAGCACCAACCATTAGCACGGCCATAAGGCCAGCTGCAGGAGTGATTGTTTTTTTGTTAAAGAAACCAATTAGCAAACCAAGGGCTGCTAATATCTTAAGACCTCCCACAATGTAAACCATGGTTTCGCTAAGACCGTATGCAGCAAATTCTTCTGTCATATTGGTGGCATCTCCTCCACGGTATATGGTTGCTTTTCCAAATCTAAAAAGCCATACATTAAGTACAACTGCAGCAACTGTAATCATTGAAACTTTTTGTAAAATTTTCATTTTCTAAGGTTTTTGTGTTTTAAATATATACAAATTTAAAATAAGGTACACTAATGCAGGTGCAGATTGTAATACATCGTCTCCAATATATATTCTTGTGCACAAAGCTGCGCCCATGAGTAGTGCAAGTAATAAAGCGGCGTATTTTCCAACGTAGGTATAATAAAAGCCGAGTAGAACGCCTATTCCCAACAACGACTGGAAAACCGCAATAGATAACCTGTAATCTCCAAAACCGTATCTCTCAAATTCTGTTACATAAAAAGGATGGATGAGCGCAATTATTCCATAGAATAAGTGAGAAAAGCCACTAAAGAAAATTATGGTTCTTTTAATCATTGTGCTAAGGTAGGCTATTATATATTGCTATATGTTAGCCCAATCCGCTACACGACTTAATTTTATTCATTTTACGATAGTATACTAGCGACTTTGCTGAAATCAAAAAACCCACAACTAAAGTTGCGGGTTTCTTTTTGCGGAGAAAGAGGGATTCGAACCCCCGGAGGTGTGACCCTCAACAGTTTTCAAGACTGCCGCATTCGACCACTCTGCCATTTCTCCAATGCCTGCAAATATAACCTCTTTTTTTGTTTCTGAAAGCCCATTTTCAAACTTGCTTATTCCTACATTTGTTTGATGTTAGATTTTCCGTTTGATATTCTAGTTTTAATAGCCGCTGGTTTGTTTGCTGGCTTTGTTAATACCATGGCTGGCGGCGGCTCTTTACTCACGTTACCTTTGCTTATCTTTCTGGGTTTACCACCTGCTACAGCCAACGGAACTAACCGCATTGCCATATTCGTTTCAGCCAGCTCGGCAACACTCGGATTTCGAAGTAAAAACATCAACCCTTTTCCTTTTAGTATCTATTTGGGTGCCACAGCCTTCTTAGGAGCACTAATTGGCGCACGTATCGCTGTTGAAATAAACGGGCTTTTGTTCAATAAAATCTTGGCCATCATCATGATCGTTGTTGTTGTTTTAATGGTTTTTAAACCCAATTATAAATCAGAACTCCTTGAGCCCAAAACCACAGGAAAAACCTTGATATGGTCAATGGTAGCTTTCTTTTTTATTGGTATATACGGTGGTTTTATCAATGCCGGTATCGGATTTATCATCATGTTGTTTTTGAATTATGTAAATAAATTGGACTTTGTACGGGTTAATGCCACCAAGGTCGCTTTGGTGCTTATCTACACTACAGGAGCTTTGGCAACCTTTGTGTTAAGTGGGCATATCAATATTAAATATGGAATCGCTTTGGCCATTGGAAATGCTGCTGGTGCTTTTTTCGCATCGAGATATTCCGTTAGGAAAGGGGAGGGTGTTATTAAAATTGTTATGATCGTTATGGTTATTGCCATGTCGGTTAAACTTTGGTTTTTCTAAATACGTTTGTTGTAACAAACTCCGCATAGTTTCGTTAGTATTTTAATATTCCATTTCCCTGAAAAAAAACCTACTGATGAATACTTATTTTAATCGCCTTTCACTTCTTATAATACTAACGTTAGGCATCACTTTTACTTTTGCTAAAACACCTGCGGAAACAAAAACGGGTACCCTTACTGGAAAGGTTTATGACGCTGCATTAGATCAACCCTTACCCTATGTAAATGTGTTGTTGTTGAATGAAGATCGCAAAACCCAAATGGGAACCATTACAGATGAAAACGGATTTTTTAAACTCGAAAGCATTCCAAAAGGGAAGCATTTCATCAGCGTTCAATTCATAGGCTTTGAAACCATTGAAAAGCCTGTAGTTATTGGCAAACAAACCTATAAAGTTGATATGGGTGTATTGCGCCTAACAGAAAGTCTGACTGCCCTTAATGAAGTAGATGTAATAGCTGAAGTGTCAACCATAGAACAGAAAGTTGACCGCAAGGTTATCACTATTGGTAAAGATTTGGCAGCTGCAGGAACGGCTTCGGAGCTTATGGTAGGTATTCCTTCTGTTAGCGTTGATCCGCAAAATGGAGCTATAAGCTTGCGTGGTAATGAAAATGTACGTGTACTTGTAGACGGAAGACTCTCTAATATCCCTGCCGCACAATTGCTCAAGCAAATTCCCTCCTCAGCAATTAAATCTATTGAGCTTATAACAAATCCCTCAGCCAAATACAATCCGGAGGGCATGAGTGGTATCATAAATATAGTACTGCATAAAAATCAGATGCTGGGCTTCAATGGATCTTTAAACGCTAACTGGAGTTATGATATCAACGCGAAATTTAACAGTGGCCTGAATCTTAATTACCGCAACGGAAAGTTTAACCTCTATGGGAACTACAGCAATAACTTTTCTAAAAATGATAACAATGGCCATATTAATCGCACAAATAATACGTCTCGACAATTGTTTGAATTTACTGAAGATAGATCATCTCAAATTTTTAAAGTAGGATTGGATTTTTATATAGATGAAAAGAACACCTTATCTATTTTTGCCAGTCAAAACCCAGCAGAAAACAGAACCTTAGGGGATTCTAAAGCATTTTTTGAAAATGATGCCACCAAGAACGAACATCAAATTTTTGATGCCAATGGAACCAACGAATCAACCCAATACAACTTTAATTTTAAGCATGACTTTGCCAAAGAGGGCAGCAATATTGAATTAGAAGTAGATCATAACTTATTCGATGAGGACCGTCCAGTTCCATTTGTCTATCCCACAAATCCATCTCAAAATTATACAGACCAAAATAAACCAGCCCGAGAACGAACAACCATCAACTTAGACTATGTCAATCCGCTAACAAAAAAGAGCAAGTTGGAACTGGGTGCAGAAGTACGTTTATTTCACTCCTTGATTATGTTCTCCTCTAACCAAAAACTTTTAGATCAGAATAGCAAACAAATAACACAGCGAGACATTGATTTTAATTACACACGTGATATTTTTTCACTCTATGCTACCTATGGTAAGAGACTCGAAAAATGGACTTATCAATTTGGATTACGTGCAGAAAGTGTTCGTGTTGATGCCCTTGCCAAACAAAACAGTACGGTATCGGGTGTAAGTGAATTGTCTAATTTTCCATTTGAGAACAATTACACAGAATTATACCCCTCTATGTATGTGACCTATTCGCCAACAGATAAAAAATCCTATCAGTTGAGTTACAGCCGACGTATTGACCGTCCGGGATTGGGACAAATCAACCCAATTAAAGAATGGTCTACTCCTTTGGTTTCTTCGTATGGAAATCAAGAATTGCGTCCTCAATTCACCAATTCATTTGAGTTAAACCACACCCGAAGGTTAAAGAAAGGGTCTTATACAGCAGGCGTGTTTTACAGGTTTATTAATGAAGAAATTAACCGTGTAGTTTTGGTTGATAGGGCAGATGTCCGTTCTGGTCGTATCATTATCACACACGATAACTTTGACAATACTTCAGCATTTGGGCTTGAATTGTCTTCCAATTATAGACCTTATAAATGGTGGAGTATCAATGGAAGTTTTGATTTGTATTCACAAACCCAAAAGGGAATTGCTGAGCGATTAAGCAAACCCATAGATGTCGCAACAAAAGGTGATATTGAAACCATCATCAATACCGTTGACAATGTGGCCTATAACTTTAGAATGTACAACAGCTTTACGGCTACTAAAAAACTAAGCTTTACGGCCTTTATGTTCTACCGTGGACGCAATAAAACATTGCAATTTGACATACTGCCTATGTATTTTGTAAATATTGGCGCACGTTTAAGCGTCTTCAAGGGAAAAGGAAATATTAGTTTAAACTACAACGATATCTTTAATACCATGCGTTTTGGATTTGATGGCCGTCTTCCTTATCCACAAAATGGCGCATTCTATTGGGAGAGCCAAACCATACAACTCGGATTTAATTACCGTTTTGGTAGTAATAAGTACCAAGCCAAATCACGTAGAGAACGTGACAATGATGAGAAAAATGGTGGAGGCGGTATGTTCTAATAGTTTTCGTAAGAAACAATCTGCAATCCATAGCCAGACATGCCCACACGCTTGATTTTATCACTATTGGATAACAGCTTCATGTTGCTGATGCCTACGGCGTGAATCATTTGTGCGCCAATACCAAAATCCTTTTCATCAAACTTAGGTGCATGCTGTGCTGTGTCTTTCAACGCCTTAATTTGATCGAGTAGCTTGTTGGCGGGTTGCAATTGGTTGATAAAGATTATAGCACCTTTACCTTCTTGCTGAATGCATTTGAAAATTTTGTCAAGTGTGCTTTCTTTCTTTTGATTTAGAATGCTGGCCAATTCACTGTTCAATTGATGCGTGTGTACTCTCGTAAGCACGGTTTCATCTTTGTCCCAACTGCCTAAGGTGAGGGCTATGTGTATTTGGTTGTTGGTGTTTTGATGGTAGGCACGAAGTCTAAAATCCCCATAACTGGTTTCAATTTCAAAATCTTCTTGCAATTCAATAAGACTGTCGTGTTTCATGCGATAGCTAACCAAGTCTTCAATAGAAATTAGTTTAAGGTCAAAAGCTTTGGCAATTTTTTGAAGTTGTGGCATACGCGCCATAGTGCCATCTTCATTCATGATTTCCACGATTACACCAGCCGGTTGGAAACCAGCCAATCGTGCTACGTCAATTGCTGCTTCTGTGTGGCCTGTGCGACGCAATACACCACCTTCTTTTGCAGCCAATGGGAATATGTGCCCAGGCCTCAAAAAGTCCTCTGATTTGGCTTCTGGATTGATGAGCCTACGCACCGTTTTTGCCCTGTCGGCTACAGAAATACCAGAAGTTACACCATCTCCTTTTAGGTCGATAGAGACTGTAAAAGCAGTTCCCATGGGATCTGTGTTGTTACTCGCCATTGGATATAGATCCAGTTCTTTACAGCGCTGTTCTGTTATGGGGGTGCAAATCAGTCCACGACCTTCCTTTGCCATAAAGTTGATCATTTCGGGAGTAACCATTTCAGCAGCACCAACAAAATCACCTTCGTTTTCTCTATTTTCATCATCAACGATGATTACAACCTTACCGTTTCTAATGTCTTCAATTGCTGCCTCAACACTGTCGAGTCGAATACTATTTTCCATTTTTAATTTTTTTCATTACAAATACAAAGGGCATTTTAATTTTTAATTTCAAACGCTCTAAATCAAAAACAGATTTGTCCCTGCTGGCACGCACTGTGGCTACCAGTCCAACAAACGTTAGCACAATTGAAATAAGCCATGCACCCCAAAAAGGATGTAAGCTTCCATCTTCAGCACTGTTTTTGAATAGTGTTCCCGTAAAGTGGTAGGTTAGGAAAATGATAAGTGCCACAACAATGGGCAGTCCAAACCCTCCTTTTCTAATGATGGCACCAAGTGGTGCGCCGACAAAAAATAACATGATGGCAGCATAGGCATTGACAAATTTATCATCACGCCACAAGCGGTGGAGGTTGATGACCTTTTCTCGAATAAAAAACAAATTCTTTTGATTGCTTAAGCTGTTTAGCTGCATGTTAATATTGTTTTTTGCTGCGGATAATATTTGCGCCTTTTTACTTGTGTCAAAATTATCTAAAAAAGCTTTTGTTCCTTCAAAGCTATGTTGCGCCATGGTAGTTTTAAGTCTATCGACAGATTTAATCCCAGTCCGCAAATATACCGTATTTGCAAAACCTTCAATTTCCGAAACAAAGCCAACAGAAA
>ERZ1048068.887-NODE-887-length-24875-cov-6.625987_pt1 | contig 24875 bp, 18 predicted proteins | sample MGYA00383098_ERZ1048068 | MGnify/ENA primary metagenome ERZ1048068 (study PRJEB29581, sample SAMEA5548368) | metagenome | biome: marine; feature: coastal; material: water | depth 1 m | study: Short-term variability in the microbial, nano- and picoplankton dynamics... | reverse complement strand
CATTACAAACAGGCTCTAAGCGTCTTACAAAAGCCATTAAAATGGTAAAGTCTCCAAAAACTGGGGCCTACATCTTTGTGGAATCTATCATGTCTCCAGAAAGAGTCAATGACTTCTTAAACAAGAAGTAAAATACCATTTACATTATACTTAAAAGCTGCTTTTATTCAAAGCGGCTTTTTATTTTTTAGTAACTTGCAAAACAGCTAACTATTGGTCTCATGAGTTTTTTTAAAAAGATATTTTCATCCGAAAAAAAGGCAACCCTAGACAAAGGCTTGGAAAAATCTAAATCCAGTTTTTTTGAAAAACTAGGAAAAGCAGTTGCCGGAAAGTCTAAAGTTGACGACAGTGTTTTAGACAATCTTGAAGAAGTATTGGTCACCAGCGATGTAGGGGTTGAAACAACGCTTAAAATCATCGATCGCATTGAAGCGCGAGTTGCCAAGGACAAATATTTAGGCACAGAGGAGTTAAATCTTATTTTAAGAGAAGAAATTGCAGGTTTACTCTCCGAAATTAATTCTGGAAATGATTCAGAATTTTCTTTAGCCTCCAACCACAAACCCTATGTCATCATGGTTGTTGGGGTCAATGGCGCAGGAAAAACAACGACCATTGGAAAGTTGGCACACCAATTTAAAAAACAAGGTTATAAAGTGGTTTTGGGTGCTGCTGATACCTTTAGAGCGGCCGCCATTGACCAACTGAAAGTTTGGGCTGATCGCGTTGAGGTTCCAATTGTAAAACAGAACATGGGCAGTGATCCTGCCTCTGTTGCATTTGATACTTTAGAAAGTGCTGTCAGCAACCAAGCTGATGTTGTTATTATTGACACCGCAGGCCGTTTACATAACAAAGTCAACCTAATGAATGAGTTGACAAAAATCAAGCGTGTGATGCACAAAGTAGTGCCCAATGCGCCGCACGAGATTTTATTGGTATTAGATGGGTCCACTGGTCAAAATGCATTTGAACAAGCCAAACAATTTACAGCAGCCACCGAAGTAAATGCTTTGGCAGTCACCAAATTAGACGGTACCGCCAAAGGTGGGGTGGTGATCGGAATCAGTGATCAATTTCAAGTCCCTGTTAAGTACATTGGCGTTGGTGAGGGGATTGAGGACCTCCAAGTTTTTAATAAAATGGAATTCATAGATTCTTTTTTTAAAAAATAGTGCCACAAAAGAATTATTTCTGCTGAAGTCTATTCACTCACGGTTCAATCAAAATCATCACCTTTAATTAAATTTGGATTTATTAAAGTATCTTTACCAACCACAAAAAAGAGGATGGCCAAATCAAAAGTTCCATATGTAAATACCCAGACGCTTTCTAAACTTTTACAGGCGTTTATTGAAGGCGATCCTGTATTGGAATCTTTTTATGGGCGGGCCCCAAAGCTTGAAAATTTTGAAGCGCAAATGACCGCCAAAGCTGCTCAATTATCAATTGAACAACGTCAGATTTTATCCAATCGTTTGACAGCCCAATACAAAAGTCTCGATTTAAGTCCAATGACAAAATCTCAGATAGACGCTTTAAAGGCCCCAACAACCTTCACCGTCACCACAGGTCATCAACTCAATTTAATGGGAGGACCTCTGTACTTTTTGTATAAAATTATTTCCGTTGTTAATTTGGCAAAAAATCTTCGAGATAATTACCCAGACAACAGCTTTATTCCTATTTTTTGGATGGCATCAGAAGACCACGATTTCAAAGAAATCAATCATTTTCATATGGCTGATAATCGTCTTGAATGGGCTTTAGATTCGGCAGGACCAGTAGGGCGTTTGTCTACAAAAGGCTTGGATTTTATTTTTGATGAATTTTCCAAAGATATAGGCGATGCTGCAGCGTCCAATCGCCTGAAAATGATATTTAAAACAGCTTATATGTCTCAAAAAAACCTAGCAGATGCCACTAGAAGCTTAGTGCATCAATTGTTTGGTGAAGATGGGGTTGTTGTAGTTGACGGTGATGATGCAGCACTCAAGCGCCTATTTATACCACAACTCAAAGATGAGTTCACTAAATCTCTTTTGTTTGATTCTGTCTCTTCAACAAATACTGCTTTGAAGTCCCTAGATCGCAGTTTTAAAATTCAAGCGAATCCCCGTAAGATTAATCTTTTTTATGTTTTAGATGATTTGCGAGAGCGGATTGTAGAAGAAAACGGTAGTTTTCGTGTTTTGGCGACTGAGATGTTATTTGATCTAGAGTCAATTAATAAAGAAATTGATCAGTACCCTGAACGCTTTTCACCCAATGTATTGATGCGCCCGTTGTATCAAGAAACCATTTTGCCCAATTTAAGTTATACTGGTGGGGGTGGCGAATTGGCCTATTGGCTGCAATTAAAGTCCTATTTTAAGGCCTCTAAAATTGAATTCCCAATTCTAATGCATCGAAATTCAGCTTTAGTCATGACGAAGGAACAATTAAAAGATTTGAAAGATTTAGGCTTGTCTACTGCCGATTTATTTTTAACTAACGATGCTTTAACTGCTAAAGTGACAAAGTTTCACAGCCAACAGCCCCTTGATTTTAGTCCCCAAAAAAACCATTTAAAAAAGCAATTTGAAAGTCTTTACGAAATGGCAAAACAAACAGATACTTCATTTTTAGGGGCTGTGGCTGCTCAAGAAAAAAAACAACTCAAAGGGCTTTCTAATTTAGAAAAAAGACTTTTTAAAGCTGAAAAAAGACGACATGCTGCTCAAATTGAGAAGGCACTGGGTTTAAAAGCGGCTTTATTTCCAGAAAATAAATTACAAGAGCGTCACGCCAATTTCTCTAGTTATTATGCCCATTTGGGTCATGATTTTATAGAATTATTAAAATCTGAGTTCGACCCTTTTCAACAGAATTTCTATGTTTTTTCTTTATAAGTTTTTATAAAAAATTTATTTAGAATTTATAGATAAACAGTACTTTTGATTATGCAACATGACAAGGTATTAATTCTCGATTTTGGATCTCAATACACCCAGCTCATCGCACGTCGTGTGCGGGAGTTGAATATATACTGCGAGATCCACCCTTACAATAAAATTCCAGCTCAAATTGATAGCTATAAAGCTGTGGTGCTTTCGGGCAGTCCACAATCCGTACGTGGCGATGATGCGCTGCACCCCGATTTATCTAAAATCAGAACTAAAAAACCATTATTAGCCGTTTGTTATGGGGCCCAATATTTAGCCCATTTCTCAGGTGGAAATGTAGCGCCCTCAAACACTCGGGAGTATGGACGGGCCAATTTATCATTTATTGACAACCAAGACTTGTTTTTTAAAGGCGTGTCTAAGGGCAGTCAAGTTTGGATGAGTCACAGTGATACCATTAAAACTTTACCTACCAATGGGGTCTTGTTGGCCAGTACCCATGATGTGGAAAATGCGGCTTATAAAATTGAGGGGGAGTCTACTTATGCAATTCAATTTCACCCTGAGGTGTATCATTCTACGGATGGGAAGCAAATCCTTGAAAACTTTTTGGTGTCCATTGCTGGACTCAAACAAGATTGGACTCCAGACTCCTTTGTGGAAGAAACAGTAGCCAATTTAAAATCTCAACTTACCAATGACAGAGTCGTTTTAGGCCTTTCTGGTGGTGTAGACTCTACGGTTGCCGCCATTTTATTAAATAAAGCCATTGGAAAAAATTTGTATTGCATATTTGTCAACAATGGGTTGTTGCGCAAGGACGAATTTAACAGCGTATTGAAACAATATGAAGGCATGGGCCTTAATGTCAAAGGCGTGGATGCTTCCGATCGTTTTTTAAATGCTTTGGCAGGTATTGACGATCCAGAAAAAAAGCGAAAGGCCATTGGGCGTGTTTTTATCGAAGTTTTTGATGATGAAGCCCAGCTGATAAAAGATGTGAAGTGGTTGGCGCAAGGTACCATCTATCCAGATGTGATTGAAAGTGTTTCGGCTACTGGTGGCCCCAGTGCAACCATAAAAAGCCATCACAATGTCGGTGGTTTACCGGATTTTATGAAATTAAAGGTTGTAGAGCCTCTTAAAGCTTTATTTAAAGACGAAGTGCGCCGTGTGGGTGCTTCTATGGGCATTGATGCACAATTATTAGGCCGCCATCCCTTTCCAGGGCCTGGATTAGCCATCCGTATTTTAGGAGATATTACTGCTGAAAAAGTCCGTATTTTACAAGAAGTAGATGCGATTTTCATCAATGGTTTGCGGGAATGGGATTTATACGATAAAGTATGGCAAGCAGGGGCCATGTTGCTGCCAGTTAACAGTGTTGGTGTGATGGGAGATGAACGTACCTACGAAAAATGTGTAGCTCTCAGAGCTGTGGAAAGTACTGATGGCATGACTGCGGACTGGGTAAACTTGCCTTACGAGTTTTTACAAAAAACTTCCAATGCGATCATCAATAAGGTCAAAGGCGTGAACAGAGTGGTGTATGACATCAGTTCCAAGCCACCAGCGACCATAGAATGGGAATAATATTTGGATATCTCATATAAGCGCATTAGTTTTAAACTCCTATTGAACCCATACAACAACATGAATAAACTCTTTTTTAGCGGGATTTTAATGCTCTTTATCAATCTGGTGTCTGCCCAAGTCTTGCGCGAACACACCATTGATTCTACAGATAATTTAGAAGCTATTGCTCAGCGTTACGGCGTTCTTCCAGAGGATATTATTGACCTTAATCCTGAGGCAAAAAATCAACTTTTGGTTGGGAATGTTTTGGTCATTCCTAACCCCATTCAAAAAAAGAGCTTAGAGACCAAAGAGATTCAAGAAGTTGTTTCCTATAAAATTCATCGTGTCAAGCGAAAAGAGAGTCTGTATAGTATTTCCAAAAAATACAATGTCTCTATTGAAGAAATTAAAAAAAACAATCAGAAATTATACGAAACCACACTTAAGTTTAAAGACAAAATTTACATTCCGAAATATAAAACACGTACGGTTGTTGTACCCCCTAAGGCGCTGCGAACTTATAAAGTCTTACCAAAAGAAGGGAAATGGCGCATTGCCTATAAGTTTGGAATCTCAGTTCAGGAGTTAGAGGCTTTGAATCCAAATTTGAGCGCTGTTTTAAATATTGGTCAATCTATAAACGTTCCCAATATTGAAACTTATGAAGAGCAAACAGTTTCGGATCCACGTTTTGATTTTTATGAAGTGCTGCCCAAAGAGGGTTATTACCGCTTGTTTAAAAAATTAGGTATTGATCGGGACAGCTTGGAACAATTAAATCCTATTTTAAAAGAAACGGGTCTAAAAAACGGCATGGTATTGAAAGTTCCAAAGTCAAATTTAAAAGGAGTCGATTTGAAAATTAAGGACTTAACAGCTCAATTAAAGCACTTTAATCCAAAAGAAATTGCTCTATTGTTACCCTTCAAAACCAATTCAATTGATTTTGATTCCATTCATTTGGCGAAAAAACAGATTCAACGCGATGGTTACATTCGTATTTCTACAGAATTTTATGCCGGCCTTGAAATGGCTTTAGATTCGGCCAAACAACTCGGTATTTCTATCAATCTTGAAGTTTTTGACACGAAGGCCAACCCCCAAAAGACCCAAAAACTGTTGCTAAATAATGATTTGTCAAAATATGACCTTGTAATTGGTCCGGTAACTTCAGGCAATTGCAAGCAGGTAGCTCAGTCTTTACAAGCATCCAATACTGCAGTGGTGTCTCCATTTGTAAAATTTGATGCCCTTAATAGCAATCTTATCCAAAGTATTCCCGCAGATGATTGGATGGCTGATAAGTTATTGACCTATGCAAAGAAAGACAGCATACCAAATCAAATATTGATCATTTCAGATTCAAAATCCATGACCCGCGTTTCTAAAATTCGGAATGCCTTTCCAATGGCCAATGTTTTGCGCTCTCAACGGGATGACTCAGGGAAAGAACAATATTATGTTGAATTTGAAAACGTTCAGAAGGCCCTGCTTCCAGGAAAAACTTTGGTATTTTTGGAAACCAATAATGAGAGTTTTGCATCCAATGTAACAAGCATGCTGAATGGTTTAAATGGTATCACTATAGAAAAAGAAGCAGCCGAAAATGAAGATGAAGAAGACATTGAAATTGAGGTTGAACGCGAACTCACATTGATGACTACTAACCATAACAAGGCTTTTACTGGGAATAATATATCCAATGCAGATTTATCTAATTTAAATTTTCAATTCCCATCTGTATACCACTACAATGAGCAATTGAGTTCTTTTGCAAGACGCTACAACGAAAAGTTTGGAACTTATCCAACACGTTACGCCACACGTGGTTTTGACCTGACTTTAGATTTACTCTTGCGATTGGCATCTTTCGAATCTTTTTACAACGATTTAACCACCACGCAAACTAAGTATTTAGAAAACAAGTTTAACTATGTGAAAGTTGAAGGGGGAGGCTATATAAACCAATCCGCTTTTGTATTAAAATACGAGGATTTATTTATTGTTAAGATGGAAGATTAGTTGGTTTCCATTTGATATTGCATCCAATACTTGGTTTTTGAACCGCTTCGTTTGGCGTTTTTTCTAGCAGACATTCCATGGCATGTATTAAATCTGAAGCATCATTTTCAAGCCCGTTTTCAGGTCTTGAAGCATCCATTTGACCGCGGTACACAAGTTTTAAATTACTGTCAAATAAATAAAAATCTGGAGTGCATGCCGCATCATATGCTTTGGCAACTTCTTGTGTTTCATCATACAAGTAAGGGAAAGAATAGCCTGTGTCGAGGGCATGTAATTTCATTTTTTCGGGGCTATCTTGTGGATATTTTTCTATATCGTTACTTGAAATAGCAATAAAATTAATCCCTTTTTCTTGATAAAGGTTCGCCGTATTTACAAGGGCTTGATTGATGTGAATTACAAAAGGGCAATGGTTACATATAAAAGCGATAACAGTCCCTTGCGCGCCTTGTAAGTGTTCTAAGTTTTTATATGTGTCATTGGTAGTATCCAATAAGTTAAAAGCGGGAGCCTTGGTGCCTAAGGGTAACATATTTGAGGGTGTTCTAGCCATGATTTTTTATTTTTTAATGATATCTTTACAATGTAAAGTTACGTATAATATGTCTGAAATTTCATTTGAAGATTTTCAAAAAATTGATTTACGATTAGGAACGGTAATTGAAGTTAAAGCGTTTCCTGCTGCACACAAACCCGCCTATCAACTGACCATAGACTTTGGCCCACTGGGCACCAAAAAATCCTCAGCGCAAATTACATCACATTACACTAAAGCGGATTTGGTTGGAAAACAAATTATAGCCAATGTTAATTTTAAAGACAAGCAAATTGCAAACTTCAAAAGCCAGTGTTTGGTTTTGGGCGCGGAAGATAAAGCAGGTGTTGTTTTACTGAATCCATCTAAGAAGGTTCCAAATGGCTCAAGTGTTCAATAGCATAAAATTTTATTCTTAGCATGAATAAATCCATCTACAGTCTATTCACTTTCATTGTTTGAAAATGCTTGATCTGGGTTATAATCACTGATGATTTCCTCTCCTTTTTCCTTAATGATAAAATCTGTCATTTCTTCAAGAATGGCTTTAAATTCATTGAAATCTTCTTTATATAAATAGATTTTATGTTTTTTAAAATGAAAAGTACCGTCTTCATTTGTGAATTTTTTACTCTCCGTAACGGTTAAGTAATAGTCTCCAGCTTTGGTGGCTTTGACATCAAAAAAATACGTTCTTCTGCCGGCCCTGAGGGCTTTAGATAAAATATCTTGTTCTCTTTCGTACATCTTTATTTTTTTTGAGTTCTGAATTATGAAGATCAAAAATGAAAAAAATATATGACCTCGACAACTTTTTTAGACTATTATTTGTCAAGTGATGAATCGTTGAAATCAGCGTGTAGATTCTTGCAATTGCTTTTTGTAAAGCGCTTTATAATAGCCCTCTTTACTAATTAATTCATTGTGTGTGCCTTGTTGAATTATTTGTCCTTTATCGATAACTAAAATCGCATCAGCATTTTTAACCGACGAAATTCTATGGCTTACAATGAGTGTAGTTCGATCTTTGGAAATATGCTCCAAATTTTTAAGAATTTCTTCTTCGGTCTCTGTGTCTACTGCCGATAAGCAGTCATCTAGCATCAAGATTTTAGGGGTTTTTATAAAAGCACGCGCAATTGAAATACGTTGTTTTTGACCTCCAGATAGCGTGATGCCACGCTCGCCAAGAACGGTGTCATAACCCATTGAAAACTTAATTATGTTTTTGTGTACCACCGCTTTTTCTGCAGCTTGTTTAACTTCTTCATCAGAGGCATTATTACTTCCAAACTTGATGTTATTTTTAATAGAATCAGAAAACAAAAAAGGATCTTGAGGCACATAACCAATGCTATTTCTTAAGTCGTATAAATTAATATTTTCAATGTTTTTATCATCAATTTCAATGCTGCCCGAAGTGCAATTATACATCCTTCCAATGAGTTCCAAAATTGTTGATTTTCCACTACCAGTTTTTCCAATTATAGCTAGGGTTTTCCCCTTCTCCAAAACAAAACTTATCCCTTTTAATGCTTTAATGTTTGTATCTCCGTATGTTAAATACACATTTTTAAAGACAATTTTTCCTTTAATTTCAGTGCTTTCACCTTTAGTATTGACTACAGATGGTTTTTGTTTTAAAAACTCATTGATACGTTTTTGAGAGGCTTCAGCTTCCTGAACAAGAGAAGTCACCCAGCCAACAGATGCCACAGGCCAGGTCAGCATATTGACATAAATAATAAACTCGGCAATGGTTCCTAGTTCTTGAATGTCTCCTTGGATGTATTGTTGTCCCCCCACATATATAACAATTAAGTTACTGGTTCCAATGAGCAATAACATCAAGGGGAAGAAAAAGGCTTGTATTTTAGTCAAATTCAAACGTTTATTGCGCTGACTGTTGGAAAGCTTAGTGAAATCGTCTTGTGTTTGCGCTTCAATCGCATAGGCTTTTGTTACAGAAATACCACTAAAAATTTCTTGTGTTGCAGAAGAAAGGGTTGAAATTTGGGCTTGCACAATGGTGCTTCGTCTGTGTATCAATTTACTTAAAAGGTAAATGGATAACGATAATATTGGCAATGGTAGAATTGTGTAAAGCGTGAGTGTTGGTGCTTTACTGTACATGTAAATTAGGGCTACTGTAAACAAGGTCAGTGTATTAATGGTATACATTACAGCTGGGCCAACATACATGCGAACCTTACCAACATCTTCTGTAATTCGATTCATCAAGTCCCCAGTTCTGTTTTGCTTATAGAAGGGTAAACAAAGGGATTGGTAATGTTGGTATATTTCATTTTTCAAATCAAATTCGATATATCTTGAAACATTTATAAGTGTTTGCCGCATTAAAAAAGTAAATAATCCCGTGGCCAAGGCTGCTCCTAAAATCAACAGAATTTTAAAACGAATAGCGGATTTAAATTCGGATTCGGGCAATGGATTATCTATTTGCTGCGCTACCAAGGTGATGATATCGCCAATCAATTGAGGAGTAAACAATGAAAAAATCTTAGCACACGCCACAATAAATACACCTAGTATTATTTTGTGTTTGTACTTTACAAAGTATTTGTTAATATGACTTAGCGCTTTCATCTATATGATTCAAAACAAAGATACTTTTTAGGATTCATTAATTATGTTATAAAAAAACTATTTTTCAATTCCTAAAGTTTAAAATAATACTATTTTTGCAACTCTAATTAGATCAAACCTTACAAAAACAATCACAGTTTGATACGCAAAGTTCTTTTCTATTATGCTCAATAGACGTCATATTCGCGCTAAAGTCATGCAAGTGTTGTATGCGCAAACCACCAACACTACAGAAGAGGATTCGGCCTCGCAATTGCAAAACAGCATGGCGCATATGTACAAGTTGTATCTTTTAATGACATCTTTGCTTATCAAGCTTAGAGCAAGGGCGATAGACCACCAAAAGAGATCTCAAAATAAGCACATAAAAACGCAAGAAGACGCAAACCCAAACATGCGTTTTGTAGATAATTTTTTGTTAGAAAAATTGGCGGAGGATGCCGCTTTAAAAGCTGAATTAGAATCGCATAAAATTCAATATTGGGAACAGGACGGAGAATATGTTGAATTAATTTACCAGGACTTAATTAAAAGCGATTTGTACGAATCTTTTATGAGCAGTTCTGAATCTTCATTAGAGAATGATGTGACTTTCGTCGTTGAGATTTTTAGAGAAATTATTGTATCCAATAATAAACTTTATGACTATTTTCAAGATAAAAATATCACCTGGGTGGATGACTTTCCAGTAGTCAATACCTTTATTGTTAAATTGTTTAAACGGTTAACCTCTAAGTTAAAAACTGATTTTTTTACTCCCAATTTATTCAAAGATAAAGAAGACGAAACATTTGGGTTTAAACTCATGAAAGCGACGCGTGATAATTATGAAGCTTACAATGCAGAAATTATTTCAAAAACCAAAAACTGGGATAAGGATCGCATAGCAAAAATTGATTTTGTATTACTTCAGATGGCGATATGTGAATTTCAAGAGTTTCCAAGCATTCCAACCAAAGTAACCATCAATGAATATATTGAGCTAGCAAAAGAATACTCAACTCCTAAAAGCAATGTTTTTATTAACGGAGTTTTGGACAAAATTGTAAAGGATTATAGAAATCAAAAAACCCTGAATAAGAAAGGGCGTGGTTTAATGTAATTTTATTAAATTTACCTCCAATTTGATAACAACTAAATAAATATGATATGAAAAAAATAAGCTTAATTCTCTTTGCCTTGGCAATGCTGCCTCTAAATTCGTGCAAAGAAAATGCGACTGAAAAAATTAACCAAGACAATGTTGAAAAGGCCGCTGAGCGCGATGCTCAAACTATTGTATTTCCGACCATCAGTTTTGATAAAACCTTACATGATTTTGGTGAAATTCAAAATGGCACACCTGTTGAAACGGTTTTTTCATATACAAATTCAGGGCGATCTCCTTTGGTTGTAACTGACATCAAAAGCACTTGTGGCTGTACAGTCCCTCAAGGATGGAGTAAAGAACCCTTGATGCCGGGAGAGTCCTCTCAGTTTTCTGTTAAGTTTAATGGTAAAGGCGCCAATAAAGTTTCCAAAACAATTACTTTAACAACCAATACTGAAAAAGGGAGAGAGCAAGTACGCATTACCGCTTTTGTGAAGCCTGATCCCAACGCGCCAGCGCCAGCAGTTGTTAAAAAACAATAATTAATAGCAATATTCTATGGAAACCATTAGTAATTATACTCCTTTAATCCTAATATTGTTGGTGTTTTACTTTTTTATTTTAGCGCCACAGCTTAAGCGCAATAAGAAAGAAAAACAATTTGCAGCCAATTTAAAAAAAGGGGATCGTGTCATCACAAAATCTGGGATGCATGGCAAAATTGCTGCACTTAATGATAAAGACAACTCTTGTGTAGTTGAAACTTTGGCTGGTAAAATTAAATTTGAACGTTCTGCGCTGTCCATTGAGATGACCCAGAAATTGAATGCACCCACAAAAAAATAGTACAGAAATACTGTCGATTATAAAAAAAAGCTGCAGATGCAGCTTTTTTTTATTGGTAGCGTTCTTGGGTCAAGGCTGCAATTTTACAGATGACTTCAGTCGCACTTAAAATACTTTCTAAAGGAACATATTCATAGCGCCCATGGAAATTATGACCACCAGCGAAAATATTTGGACAGGGTAGCCCCATGTAGCTCAATTGTGAGCCATCAGTACCTCCCCGAATGGGCTTGATTAGTGGTTTTATGTTTAAGGCTTTCATGGCCGCTTCTGCAATGTCTACAATGTGCATCATTGGAGTTACTTTTTCTTTCATATTGAAATACTGATCTTTAATCTCTATTTCAAAATGCACTTTATCAAAACGCTTATTCAACTCATTTACTAGCGCCGTAACGGCCTCCTTACGGTTTTTAAATTGCTTTAAGTCGTGGTCTCTAATAATGTAGTTTAAAACTGTTTTTTCAACCTTTCCTTGAATGTTGTGTAAATGAAAAAAACCTTCATAACCTTCAGTAGTTTCCGGCGTTTCATCTGCCGGCAAACCTTCTATGAATTTTTGAGCGTAATACATTGAGTTGATCATTTTACCTTTGGCATAGCCTGGATGAACAATTTTTCCATGAACGGTAATTTTTGCACTTGCCGCATTGAAGTTTTCGTATTCCAATTCACCAATTTGACTGCCGTCCATGGTGTAAGCCCATTCGGCGCCAAATTTAGCCACGTCAAACTTATGGGCACCACGACCAATTTCCTCGTCGGGCGTAAACCCAACTTTAATCGGTCCATGTTTGATTTCAGGATGCTTAACCAAATATTCCATCGCGCTAACAATTTCACATACACCTGCTTTATCATCCGCCCCTAACAAAGTTGTTCCATCGGTCGTAATAAGAGTTTGTCCCTTGTAAAGCAATAAATCATCAAAATAGTTTGGTGAAAGGACAATGTTTTCTTCGGCATTTAAAACAATGTCTTTGCCATCGTAATTTTCAACAATTTGTGGGTTGACATTGGCCGCTGTAAAATCGGGTGAGGTGTCAAAATGAGAAATAAATCCAATGGCTGGCACATCGTGTTTGACATTTGAAGGTAAGGTAGCCATCACATATGCATTGTCATCGATACGCACTTCTGAGAGACCAATGGCTTCAAGTTCTTTGGCGAGTTTATTGGCCAATTTCCACTGTTTTTCCGTACTAGGTGTTGTATCGGAATTTGGGTCACTTTCGGTATCAATTTTTACGTAGCTTAAAAACCGTTTAAGTATGTGTTGCTTGTCGAGCATTTGAATGTCTTTTTTCAAAAATAATCATCCCTTCTCAAAGTGGCAAGTGTTGGAGTTCTTTCTTTGTGTAACAATTTAATGTATTTTTGTAGTCCAATAACGGTCCATGTACAAGCAAATTATTCGTTCCATTCTCTTTAAGTTCGATCCAGAAGCCGTGCATTATTTTACATTCGGAGTTCTAAAATTAATCTTTAAAATTCCTTTCAGCACACGAATTGCTCGCGCTTTTTTTCAAATCAATCACCCAAAACTTGAACGCGAGTTGTTTGGGCTTAAATTTAACAACCCTGTTGGATTGGCAGCGGGCTTTGATAAAAATGCAGTGCTTTACAATGAATTGGCTAATTTTGGGTTTGGATTCATAGAAATTGGAACCGTCACTCCAAAAGCGCAAGATGGCAACCCAAAAAAGCGTCTTTTTAGACTAAAAGCAGATGCGGGATTGATCAACCGAATGGGATTTAACAATGCTGGCCTTAAGGCCTTGATTTCAAATCTAAAACAAAACAAAAATAAGGTCATTATTGGTGGGAATATTGGGAAAAACACCCAGACCTCACCAGCGCATTATACAGCTGATTATGCGCAGTGCTTTAAGGCCTTGCATCCTTATGTGGATTATTTTGTTTTGAATGTGAGTTGTCCCAATGTTGGCAGTCATGCCAAGCTTACAGATAAGGATTATTTAGAGGAACTCATTTGCGAAATGAAACGTTTGAATGCTGAATTTGAAGTTCAAAAACCCATACTTTTAAAGATTGCGCCTGATTTAAATAAGTTGCAATTGGATGAGATTATAAGTTTGATTGCCGAGACAAAAATTGCGGGTGTTATTGCCTGCAATACCTCTGTTTCAAGGGCCGGTCTTCAAACACCTAAGGCCATTGTGGAAAGCATCGGCAATGGTGGTTTGAGTGGTCAGCCCATCAAATCCAAATGTACTGAAGTCATTCGTTATCTTTCCAAAAACAGTAAAAAGGCATTTCCTATTATTGGAGTTGGTGGCATTCATTCTGCGGAAGACGCCCTTGAAAAAATACAGGCTGGCGCCGACTTGGTGCAAATTTATACGGGCTTCGTCTACGAAGGCCCCAGTCTTGTAAAACGCATCAATAAAGCCCTTATAAATCGATAATACAAGCTAATTTTGGACTTCCAAATTTTAATATCTTTTATTTTGGCAACTGCAGTTCTGGCCTTTTCTCCAGGCCCTGATAATATTTTTGTTTTGATACAAAGCGCTACACACGGTAAAAAAACGGGGATGGCTGTTGTTATGGGCCTAATGACTGGTTGCTTAATTCATACAAGCCTAGTTGCCTTTGGTCTTTCGGTATTCATTCAATCGAACGAAAGTTTGTATTTTATTTTAAAGCTATTTGGTGCAGCTTATATGCTTTTCTTGGCCATTAGAGTTTATAAATCTGATTTGAATTTTAATAAAGATTACAAAAAAGTTCAATCCGATGGATTTTATGAACTGTTCAAGCAAGGCTTTATAATGAATGTTCTCAATCCCAAAGTTTCTATCTTTTTTTTAGCCTTTTTTCCTGCTTTTTTGTTCAGCGAAACTATGGCATTATACAAGCAATTCTATACTTTAGGATTTCTATTCATCCTGACCTCATTTTCAGTCTTTAGTTGCTATGTCTTTCTGTCGAGTTATTTCTCGAAACTATTTTTGAAATCTCCGCAAAGACAGTTGCTTTTAAAACGCCTTCAGATCGGGTTTTTTATAGGAATAGCGGTTGTCATATTAAGAGGCTGATCGTTTAATATTTTTCCAACAAGGCCTGTTGCGCTTCTACAGCCGCTTTGAACTCTTTTTTCATTAGATCTATCAAGTCTTTAACAGAAGGATTGTCAGAGATGTTTGTTACACCTTGTCCGGCAGACCAAATGGTGCTCCAGGCTTTGGCTTCTTTTTCCATGGCTGAGAGTTCATTACCAAAATCTATTTTTTTAGGCCTTGACAGCATTTCTTCAGTAATGCCCATGGCTTCTAAACTCGGACGAAGAAAGTTGGCAGAAACTCCAGAAATAGCGGCGGTGTATACAATATCATTCGCACCAGAATCGATGATCATATTTCTGTAATCTTCGGGTGCTTTACTCTCTTTTGTGTTGATAAAGCGAGTACCCATATAGGCGAGATCTGCTCCCATTTGAAGTGCAGAGGCCACATCACGACCATTACTGATACATCCTGACAATAGTATTGTTTTTTTGAAAAACTTTTTAATTTCAGCGACAAACGGCATAGGATTGAGTGTTCCTGCGTGACCCCCTGCGCCAGCACAGACTAAAATAAGACCATCTACACCGGCCTCAGCTGCTTTTTCTGCATGTCTTTTTTTTATGACATCGTGAAATACCATACCCCCGTAACTATGAATGGCCCCAACAAGTTGCGGTACAGCTCCTAAAGAAGTAATGATTAGTGGCACTTGGTGTTTGATGCAAATTGCCAAATCGGCCTGTACTCTAGGATTTGTTTGGTGTACAATCAAATTGACGCCAAAAGGCGCTGCTTTTTTCCCCGTTTCACTTTCAAATTCTTTTAGCGCAGTTTTGATTTCAACAACCCATTGTTCAAAGCCTTCAGTAGTTCTTTGGTTGAGCGCGGGGAAAGTACCGACAATACCATTTTTACAACATTCGATAACCAATTTGGGTCCTGATATTAAAAACATTGGCGCTGCAATAACAGGCAACGAAAGCGATTCAAAAAATTTGGGATTTGACATTTTCTATAAATTATTTAAAATAAGTTTAAATATAATAATTTTTATTTACCATTGAATTCTTAGCAAAAAAATAAATTCCTTAAAATATTATCATATTATGGTCATAATTCTGAGAAATTAACAAATCACACCGCAGATTATCAATAAAGAAGAGAGCTTTCTTATATTTGCGATACAATAGAATAGGAGATATGGCTGTAAAACCAAAGTTAGAGCGTTTTAAGCAGAATGTACTGTCGAAGTTTAAAATCTACAACAGTATCTTCATGACATTGCCTTTTGACCAAATTACCAAAACAGGGGTCTTACTGCCGTTGTTTCGTGAAACTTGTGAAAAAGGCTATGCGGCTGGAGAAAATCCCACTACTATTGTTGAAACTTTTTTTCAAAAGTACCAAGCTCGACGTACAAAGAAAAGTCAGATTAAGCTTTTGTTTAGGTTTATTCAATACATTGAACGCCAGGTTGTACTTTTTGATGCCATTGAAGATGCTGCCTTTCCTGTTATTAACAATATGGATGGTATTGGAACACTGCGAAGTTTAAAAGAAAAGGCTTTTTCTGAAAATAAAATTGAAGCACTCAAAGCCTATCTAAATGAATTTAAAGTCCGAATTGTACTAACAGCCCATCCCACTCAGTTTTACCCTGGTTCAGTTTTAGGGATCATTACCGATTTGACGGAAGCCGTTAGAGACAGCGACATGGATCGCATCAACAACCTGTTAGCGCAACTAGGTAAAACCCCATTTTTTAAACATGTTAAACCAACGCCTTATGATGAGGCTGTAAATCTTATTTGGTATTTAGAGCACGTTTTCTATGATTCTTTCGGCTCTATTTTTGATTATATTCAACAAAACGTTTATGACAACAAGGGCTTAAAAAATGAAATCATTAATATTGGATTTTGGCCAGGTGGCGACAGAGACGGAAACCCATTTGTGCTTCCAGAAACCACCCTTAAAGTCGCTTCTTTACTTAAAAAGACCCTGCTCAAAAAGTACGTATTAGACTTAAAAAAATTAAAACGTAAGTTAACCTTCAGAGGCGTTGAAGACCGATTGGGAGCCCTTATCCAAACAATCGGTCGCAGTTTGTCAAATCCGGATCTCTTTGATTTTGACTTTTTTGTTGATGAATTAAAAGAAATAAAGAAAATATTAGCCAAGGAGTATCACGCCCTATACATAAGTGACATCTCAAGCTTGATCAATAAAACCCAGCTTTTTGGTTCTCATTTTGCAACTTTAGATGTACGTCAGGACAGCCGCATCCACCATACTGTTTTTTCTGGAGTTGTGCAGCGATGTATAGAGCAGTCTAACGGTATTTTCCCAGACAATTATAACGAACTGAATGAAGCGGAACAAATTGAAGTTATTTCAAATTTAGATGACACGCTGGATATTTCAATTTTTGATGATGAATTGGTTTACAATACCTTAAAAACAATTCAAGTTGTAAAAACCATTCAATCTAAAAATGGTGCTTTGGGGGCCAATCGCTATATCATTAGTAACAACCAGACCGCACTTAACGTCATGCAGCTTTATGCGATGTTGAAATTAGTTGCTTTCAACGACAAGCTTACCATTGATATTGTCCCATTGTTTGAAACGGTGACCGATTTAGAAAACGCGCCCAAAGTAATGGAGCAACTCTATACTAATAAAGCTTATAAGTCACACTTGAAATCAAGAAGAAATAAGCAAACCATCATGCTAGGATTTTCAGACGGTACTAAGGATGGTGGTTATTTCATGGCCAATTGGGCCATATTTAAAGCTAAAGAAGCTTTGACAACCATATCCAAACAATACGATATTGATGTTGTGTTTTTTGATGGCCGAGGCGGACCTCCAGCACGTGGGGGTGGAAAAACCCATCAGTTCTACGCCTCGCTAGGCCCTACTATTGAAGATAGGGAGGTTCAGCTCACTATTCAAGGCCAAACTATTAGTTCCAATTTTGGAACCCCAGAATCATCAAAATACAATTTGGAGCAACTGATCAGTTCTGGACTGAGCAATAAATTGCAATCGGAAGACAATAAAGGCTTTTCAGATTCAGACCGTGAAACCATGAATACTTTGGCGACACTGAGCTACCAAGCTTACCAAGATTTTAAGTGCCATCCAAAATTTATTCCCTATTTGGAACGCATTAGCACCCTTAAGTACTATGGGAAAGCCAATATTGGAAGCCGACCTTCCAAGCGTTCTAAATCTAACGCGTTGATTTTTTCGGATTTAAGAGCCATTCCATTTGTTGGCTCGTGGAGTCAGCTCAAGCAAAATGTGCCTGGTTTTTTTGGGGTTGGTACGGCCATACAGGCCTTTGAGTCTCGAGGCGAGCTCGATAAAGTGATTGCGCTCTATAACAATTCAAGTTTTTTCAAGACATTATTAGAAAATAGCATGATGTCACTCAGTAAATCTTTTTTCCCTTTGACCCAATACATGGCCGAGGATGAAGAGTTTGGTGCATTTTGGACCATTATCTATGAGGAATTCAAACTGACTCATGCATTGCTTTTAAAAATCACTGGTTACAAAACATTGATGGAAAATGAACCTAGCGGAAAAGCCTCTATTGATGTGCGAGAATCCATTGTATTGCCTTTGCTCACCATTCAGCAATATGCGCTCAGAAAACTACAAGCCTTTCAAAAACAAAAAAGCCCAGACAAAGAACAGATCGAGGTGTTTGAAAAGATTGTGACGCGCACCCTCTATGGGATCATCAATGCCAGCCGCAATTCTGCCTAGTTTTTTAATAGTAAAAAAAAGCTCAAAAGACATGACATCTTTTGAGCTTTTTCTAATCACAAACAAAATATTATTAATGTTTTTTTAGAAGGTGTAAACAGCTGCAAAGGTTAAAGTTGACATGCTGTCTTCTGTAGTTCCTTCAATTATACCATCATCTGAATCGTCCATTCTAGCCTCAACAATGAAATTTAGGTTGCTGTCTAATTTGTAATTACCAGTCAGGGTAAAAGCTGTTACAGAAGTATCTTCTCCTCCAGTAGATCCATCAGTGAGAGTAAAAAATTCTGGACGTAATCCTAGAGCAAATGAATCCGAAAAACTGTTTTGCAAGTACAATGCAAATCCTTGATAACCCTCCTCAAGTTCATCTGAATAAACATATGCAGCGTTGACACCGACGTAGAATGAATCCGTTAAGTCAAAACCACCCGTGTAATCAATAAATAAACCGTCATTGACCCCAGGCTGTACCCCGCCATAAATAAAGTTCAAATATTGTCCTTTATATCCAATTTGAGCTCCAAACTGAGTTTCTCCGCCTGGGCTAGGTACGTCGCTTGTAATTGCATGCCCATTGGTAACCGCAAGCATCAAAGATAAATCCTCGGAAGCTGTATAATCCAGCTTTAGACCTGTGTGCGAGAATGGCCCTGCATTAAACAAGTAAGATACAGAATAGTTAAAGTTTGCTGCAGGAGAGATAACTTCATATCCTAAGAACGTATTGAATTGTCCCGCAGTAACTGTAGCAGACTCACTGAGGTTGTAATAAGCATATAATTGATTAATAGCGCCTGCCATGTTGGCGTCATTTGCTCTCGGTCCAAAAGCTAAGTCTGCAACAACACCTGATTTAGTTCCGTCGTAGGAGAAAATAGTATTTGCCATTCCTAAACCGAATCCATTGGCATTTTCTGGATCTGCTATCAATAAACCAGGAGTGCCAGGTCCATCTTCACTATTTAACGTTCCATAGACATCAACAGTTCCAGCAATTGAAAGTGCAGGTGCATCATCCTGTGCAACCGCGATGGCTGTGAAGAAAACTAATGATATTGTAAAAATCTTTTTCATAATTTAATTTTTTTGGTTATTTGTATAATTATCGCACCAAAAATATATTAATTACAATTATAACCCTAAAATAAATAGGGTACATTTGTAATTTTTATTATATTAATAATATTTAACCCTAAAAATTATAGGGTATAAAATATTATATAACAAAAAATATAAATTTATTATTGTTCTTAGTCAAAATTTTAACCAATGTGTTTGTTTTTAAATAATTTGGTTTTGAACGGCCTTTGATTTGATTATTAATTGCAAAAAACTATTATTAATTTCTTAAAATAAAGCTTCTAAATCGCTTTAAAAATATTTTTAAATGTGATTAATTACACATCTCGTAATAATTACTCAACCTTTATAATTTGTTTTCTATTTGTCCATATATTGACAAATGTTTTATACCAACTACCCATAAAACAAAACAGTCAATTTATGTTAAAGAAGCAAGGAATGTACTTACCAGAATTCGAGCACGACAACTGTGGTGCGGGATTTATTTGTAGTCTTGAGGGTAAAAAGTCTAATGAGGTCATTCACAAAGCGCTTCAAATTTTAGAACGTCTTGAGCATAGAGGTGCTGTAAGTTCCGATGGTAAAACAGGAGATGGTGCTGGTATTTTAATGGATATTCCTCATGAGTTGTTTCAAAAAGAATGTGCATTCTCAATCCCAGATTTTGGTCAGTATGCTGTTGGAAATGTTTTTTTACCTCGTAAATCTAATCAAAGATCCTATTGTGAAAATGTTTTTGAAAAACACCTCATTGATCAAGAACTTAAAGTACTGGGTTGGCGTACTTTGCCTGTAGATCCATCTGTATTAGGATCAATTGCCCAAAAAACGGAACCATTTACCAAACAAATTTTTGTAGGTAAAACCACCGAAAATCAGGACCACTTCGAGTTTAATTTAAAGCTCTTTATTGCACGAAAGAAAGCGGAACAAGAGATCTACAATTCTAAACTTTCGGAATCAAAATTCTTTTATCTTCCTAGTTTTTCCACCAAAATCATTATCTATAAAGGTTTGCTCATCCCTGAAGATATCAAATTATATTACAAAGACCTTAGCAATCCTTTGTTCGTGACACGACTGGCTTTGGTGCACCAACGCTTTTCGACCAATACTTTTCCCACCTGGGATTTGGCTCAACCCTTTAGATATATTTGCCACAATGGTGAAATTAACACCCTTAGAGGAAATGTATCAAGAATGATTTCAAGAGAAGCTTTATTAAAAAGCGATTGGTTTGGTGATGATATCAAAGCAATTCTTCCAATCATTCTTCCAAACAAATCGGATTCGGCCTCTATGGACATGGCTGTGGAGTTGCTTTTAATGACTGGGCGATCTTTACCAGAAGTGATGATGATGCTCATCCCCGAAGCTTGGGAAAAAAATGATGAAATGTCTGCTTCAAAAAAAGCTTTTTACGAATACAATTCATGCCTCATGGAACCTTGGGATGGTCCTGCTTCTGTTCCATTCACCGATGGGAATTATATTGGTGCGGTACTGGATCGTAATGGATTAAGACCTTCGCGTTACTCAGTCACTAAAGATGGTTATGTCATCATGTCTTCCGAAATCGGTGTTATTGAAATTGCACCAGAAAATGTTGAATATCATGGACGTTTGGAACCTGGCAAGATGTTCTTAGTCAACATGGATGAAGGTCGTATCATCAATGATGAAGAAATCAAAGAAGCCATTGCTAAGAAACACCCCTACCAAAAATGCATCAATGAAAATCTTATCCATCTCAAACAAATTCCATACAACGATTGTCCAATTTTTCTAAATCAAGAACACCTAGACAAACGAAAAGTTTTATTTGGTTACACACAAGAAGATATCAAAACCATCATTCTACCCATGGCCAACCAAGCGAAAGAGCCCATAGGTTCTATGGGAAGCGATACTCCGTTGGCCCTGTTATCTGAACGCCCTCAGCTTATTTACAACTATTTTAAGCAATTATTTGCTCAAGTTACCAACCCGCCATTAGATGGTATTCGTGAGGAGCTTATAACAGACATCAGTTTGACCCTCGGTGCTGATTTTAATCTTTTTGACATCAATGATTCCCATTGTAAGAAATTAAAGATTCAAAATCCCGTTATTTCAAAACAAGATCTTGACAAAATTAAAAGTTTTAACAATCCAAATTTTAAGATCGAATCCATTCCAATGGTTTATCCTATTAAAAATGGACACAATGGCCTTGAAGACGCCCTAGAAGCGCTTTTAAAATCAGCCTCTGAAAAAATAGATATAGGAACTAACATACTCATTTTATCAGATAGAAGCGTGAGTAAAGATCTGGCGCCAATTCCTGCACTCTTAGCTTGCTCTTTTATCAATAGTGGCCTGCAGAAATTAGGAAAGCGTTCTAAATTAAGTATCATTATTGAATCTGCGGAACCACGCGAAGTTCATCATTTCGCGCTTTTGTTTGGCTATGGTGCTAGTGCCATAAATCCATATATGGTCAATGAAATAATTGAAGATGAAGTAAAAGCCAGAGACCCCAAGGCGAATATTGAAGATGCGATTTGTAACTATAATAAAGCCGTTGGAAAAGGCATCCTAAAGGTCATGAACAAGATTGGGATATCCACTCTTAATTCCTACAGGGGTTCTCAATTGTTCGAATGTATTGGAATTAATACGCAGGTTGTTGACAAATACTTTCCAAAAACCCCCACCCGAATTCAAGGGGTCGATTTGCATCAGCTCGAAAAAGAAATATCTAAACGCTACCAACGTGCCTATCTCAAAAAAGACATTGATGCTAATCTAGACTTGGAAATAGGGGGGCAGTACCGCTGGAGACGCAATGGAGAACCACATCTTTTCAACCCACTATCCATCGCCACGTTACAAGACTCTGTTAGGACCAACAAACCTCAGAAGTACAAAGAATATTCTGAGCTTATCAACAATCAGTCCAGACAACTAATGACCATTCGTGGTTTGTTTGAGTTTTCTAATTACGATCCCATTTCAATTGATGAGGTGGAACCTTGGACCAATATTGTAAAGCGCTTTAAAACAGGTGCCATGTCTTACGGCTCCATCAGCAAAGAAGCCCATGAAAATTTGGCCATCGCGATGAATCGCATTGGCGGTAAGAGTAATTCAGGTGAAGGCGGCGAAGACCAAGAACGTTTTTATAAAGATTCCAACGGAGACTGGAAAAACAGTGCCATAAAACAAGTTGCTTCTGGCCGTTTTGGTGTGACCTCCAATTACTTAACAAATGCCAAGGAAATACAAATCAAAATGGCACAAGGGGCCAAGCCTGGAGAAGGTGGCCAGTTGCCAGGCTCAAAGGTCAACCCTGACATTGCCAAAACTAGAAATTCAACGCCCTATGTGGGATTAATTTCACCTCCTCCCCATCATGATATCTACTCCATTGAGGATTTGTCACAGCTCATTTACGATTTAAAATCTGCCAACCGAGAAGCTAGAATCAATGTAAAATTGGTTTCAGAAGTCGGGGTAGGAACGGTTGCTGCGGGTGTGGCAAAAGCGAAAGCTGATGTGGTGCTTATTTCTGGTTATGATGGCGGAACGGGAGCCTCACCTTTAACATCTCTAAAGCATGCTGGGTTGCCCTGGGAATTAGGCCTTTCTGAAGCCCAACAAACCTTGGTAATGAATGATTTAAGAAGTAGAATCGTCGTTGAATGTGACGGCCAGCTAAAAACCGGGCGTGATGTTGCTATTGCTTGTCTTTTAGGTGCTGAAGAATTTGGTTTTGCTACCGCACCTTTGGTCGCTTCAGGTTGTATCATGATGCGGGCTTGTCATCTTAATACCTGCCCAGTAGGGATTGCAACTCAAAATCCAGAACTTCGTAAAAAGTTCAAAGGCAAACCTGAACATGTGGTTAATTTTATGTATTTCGTAGCACAAGAGTTGAGAGAAATAATGGCCAAGTTAGGATTTAGAACGGTAGATGAAATGGTTGGTAAGGTTGAAAAATTAGACCGCAATAAAGCCATAGCACACTATAAATCAAGAGGAATTGATTTAACGCCTATTCTACATAAAGTTGAGGTTGCTGAAGGTGTTCAGCTTTTCAATACTTCTAATCAAGATCATCAACTTGAAAAGGCCTTAGATTTTGAAATCATTAACAAAGCACATCCTGCCTTGTTTAGAAAAGAACCTACTGTTTTAGATCTAAACATCAATAATGAAAATAGAGCGGTAGGCGCCATCTTAAGCAATGAGATTTCAAAAATTTACGGATCACAAGGGTTGCCGGATAATACTTTAAAAATCAATTTTACTGGATCAGCAGGTCAAAGTTTTGCTGCCTTTGCGACCAAAGGACTGACACTTAATGTTATTGGAAACACCAATGATTATTTAGGTAAAGGACTCTCTGGGGCAAAAGTCGCCATTCGTGTTCCTGATGAATCCACTATAGTTCCTGAAGAAAATATCATTATTGGAAATGTCGCTTTGTACGGCGCAACTTCTGGTGAGGTTTATATCAATGGAAAAGCCGGTGAGCGTTTTTGTGTTCGAAATTCAGGCGCTACAGCCGTTGTTGAAGGTATTGGAGACCACGGTTGTGAATATATGACTGGTGGAGTCGCGGTTATCTTGGGAGATGTTGGTCGTAATTTTGGTGCTGGTATGAGTGGTGGTATTGCTTATGTATATGATCCCCATAAAACATTTAAAAAACAATGCAATCAAGAGGGCCTAAATTTAGACCTTTTTTCTGATGTCTCAGATTTAAATGAACTCAAACAGCTCATAGAAAATCATTACAATGCGACTTTGAGTCCTCTAGCCCAGCGCATTCTAGAAGAATGGGAAACGACTCAAAAAGATTTTATAAGAGTTTTTCCAGAGGAATACAGACAGGCATTGATTAGACTAGAAAAAGAAAACCTTGTAAATAAGAAATAGGATGGGGAAAGTTAGTGGATTTTTGGAATACAAGCGTATAGACGAGTCTTATGATGCAGTCAAAGAACGTGTTAAACATTATAAAGAATTTACCATTCCTTTGGACAAAAAGACCCTAAGAACCCAAGGAGCACGTTGTATGGATTGTGGTATCCCGTTTTGTCACAGCGGTTGTCCTCTAGGAAATTTGATCCCTGACTTTAACGACAATGTATATTTGGGAAATTGGGAAAAAGCCGCCAAAATCTTGCATTCAACAAATAACTTTCCAGAATTTACGGGGCGACTTTGCCCTGCACCCTGCGAACAGGCATGTGTTTTGGGCATTAATGAGGATCCTGTTTCCATAGAAAATATTGAAAAAAATATCGTTGAGGTTGCATTTGATAAGGGCTGGATTAAAGCTCAAAAACCAGCAATTCGCACAGGGAAAACTGTTGCAATTGTAGGTTCTGGGCCTTCTGGTCTGGCTGCAGCTCAGCAAC
>ERZ1048068.886-NODE-886-length-24898-cov-5.692509_pt1 | contig 24898 bp, 16 predicted proteins | sample MGYA00383098_ERZ1048068 | MGnify/ENA primary metagenome ERZ1048068 (study PRJEB29581, sample SAMEA5548368) | metagenome | biome: marine; feature: coastal; material: water | depth 1 m | study: Short-term variability in the microbial, nano- and picoplankton dynamics... | reverse complement strand
CAAATAATGTTTTTCATGTTATCCTTGTTTTAATCTCATTATGCAATGCGTGTGCCAAACTATTCCCATTCAATGGTTGCAGGTGGTTTAGAACTTATATCATAGGTCACCCTATTGATCCCTTTTACCTGATTGATAATTGAATTTGACATTTTTGCTAAAAACTCATACGGCAAATGACACCAATCTGCTGTCATCCCATCCGTTGAACTAACCGCTCGCAATGCAACTGCATTTTCGTATGTGCGCTCATCTCCCATTACCCCAACGGATTGAATAGGAAGGAAAATTGCTCCGGCTTGCCAAACATCATCGTATAAACCATGCTCTTTCAAGCCATTAATGAAGATAGCATCTACTTCTTGAAGAATACGAACTTTTTCTCGGGTTACATCTCCTAATATTCGAATGCCCAATCCGGGTCCTGGAAAAGGATGACGACCTAATATTTTTTGATCAATTTCGAGTGATTTACCAATACGGCGAACTTCATCCTTGAACAACAATCGAAGTGGTTCAACAACTTCAAGTTTCATGTAATCAGGCAAACCGCCTACATTATGATGCGATTTTATCGTTTGAGACGGACCACCCGTTCCCGAAACTGATTCAATAACATCTGGATAAATTGTCCCTTGTCCCAGCCATTTAGCATTCTCTATTTTTTTCGATTCATCGTCGAAAACTCCAATAAAAACGCGGCCGATAGCTTTTCTTTTTAATTCTGGATCTGTTATACCTTCAAGGGCATCATAAAATTGCTGACTTGCATCCACCCCTTTTACGTTTAGTCCCATTCCCTGGTATGATTCTAAAACTTGATCGTATTCGTTTTTACGCAGCAATCCGTTATTAACGAAGATACAGTGCAAATTCGTTCCAATCGCCTTGTGCAACAAAACAGCCGCAACGGACGAATCAACTCCACCAGACAGCCCCAATATTACTTTATCGTTCCCAAGTTTGCTTTTCAAATTCGCAACGCTTTCGTCAACAAATGAAGCAGATGTCCATGATTGTTCGGTTCCACAAATATCAACAATGAAATTCTTTAATAAGATTTGTCCTTCTGCAGAGTGGTATACTTCTGGATGGAATTGAATTCCATACGTTGTTTCATTCAGAATGTGAAATCCAGCATATTTAACATCATCTGTGCTTGCGATAACTTTAAAATTATCAGGCAGATTGTTTATGGTGTCACCATGCGACATCCAAACTTGACTGTTATTGGACATTCCTTTTGTAAGATCGTTTGTTTTTGAAACTTCGGCAAGATTAGCTCTTCCGTATTCTCTAATATTAGAAGGAAGTACTTCGCCTCCATAATTTTGCGCTAGATATTGAGCTCCATAACAAACACCTAAAAGAGGCTTATTTCCTTTGATTTTTGATAAATCTGGACGAGGTGCTTTTTCGTCTCTTGTTGAAAATGGACTTCCTGAAAGTATTACACCTTTAATATTGTCCGACATTTCAGGATATTTATTCCAAGGATGGATTTCACAGTAAACGTTTAATTCACGCACTCTTCGTGCGATTAGCTGCGTGTATTGTGAACCAAAATCCAAAATAAGAATCATTTCTTGCATCGTGCAAAGATAAAACGAAATTTGATTGATAATAATTGAACACAAAAATCTTATCGACACATTACTTTTATTAAAGTTTGACATAATGTCAGCAAGTTCAGTTTGGAATGATTTATGTCAAAAGTCTATCACAATAAAACCAAACTAACTTGAAGCAAAAGGAATTTTAGGTTAATTTTGTCTCTCTAATTTTAAGCAATAATGATTTCAGATCTTATAAAAAAAATATTTGGTGATAAGTCCGTAAAAGACCAAAAAGCCTACCAACCAACAATAGAAAAAGTCCGTGCTTTTGAGTCTGAATTCATAGCTTTGACAACTGACCAGTTACGAGCAAAAACAGTTGAATTTCAAGCGTTTATTCGCGATGGGATTGCTGATTTGGAAAAAGAACTTACTGCTCTTGTAGACAAATCAAATGACCTTACTATTCCCGTTCATGAAAAAGAAGCTTTGTATGAAAAAATTGATTCATACACCAAAACAATAGACGAAAAAATTGAAGAATTACTAGCTGAAATTTTGCCTCAAGCGTTTGCCATAATCAAAGAAACTTCGCGCAGATGGGTTGAGAAAGGTGAATTGTCCGTTACAGCACAAGATTTTGATAGAGATTTAGCGACAAAGAAAGACGGAATTACAATCGACGGTGACAAAGCAACATGGCACAGCAAATGGACAGCTGCTGGAACGGAAGTTTCATGGAATATGGTTCATTACGATGTACAGTTGATGGGTGGTGGCGTTCTTCATGACGGAAAAATTGCAGAAATGCAAACGGGTGAAGGTAAAACTTTGGTTGCGACCTTACCTGTTTACTTGAATGCACTCGCAGGAAAAGGAGTTCACTTGGTAACCGTGAATGATTACTTGGCAAAACGTGACTCCGAATGGATGGGACCTTTGTATCAATTTCATGGTTTATCTGTGGATTGTATTGACAAGCATCAACCGAATTCAGATGCGAGACGTCAAGCTTATTTGGCAGATATCACATTTGGAACGAACAATGAATTTGGATTCGATTACTTGCGTGACAACATGGCAGGCGATGTAGACGATTTAGTTCAAAGAAAACACCACTACGCTATTGTCGATGAAGTCGATTCCGTTTTAATTGATGATGCGAGAACGCCATTGATTATTTCTGGACCTACTCCTAAAGGTGACGAGCATGAGTTTCATCAGTTGAAACCAAGAGTTGAGAACATCGTTGATGCCCAGCGTCAATATGTTGCCCAATGCCTTACTAATGCGAAGAAAATGTTGACGGTTATCAATGATCCAGTTAATGACAAAAAAGAAATGAAGCAATTGCTCGAAGATGGTGGAATAGCGCTTTTGAGAGCACATAGAGGATTGCCAAAGAATAAAGCATTAATTAAATATCTTTCCGAGCCAGGAATAAGAGCTCACTTGCAAAAGACAGAGAACTTCTACATGCAAGAGCAAGGAAAGCAAATGAAGAAAATTGACAAAGAAGTATTCTTTGTAATCGATGAGAAAAACAATACTATAGAACTTACCGACAAAGGAATTGATTTGATTTCTGGTCAGGACGATAGAGATTTCTTTATCATGCCAGACATTGGTGCTGAAATAGCGAAGATTAAAAATTCTGGTCTCGAGCAAGAAAAAATGATTGAAGAGAAAGATCGCGTTATCCGTGATTATTCTATCAAATCGGAAAGAATTCACTCGATAAATCAATTATTGAAAGCCTATACCCTCTTTGAAAAAGAAGTAGAGTATGTAATTCTGGATGGAAAAGTAAAAATCGTTGATGAGTCGACTGGTCGTATCATGGAAGGTCGACGATACTCAGACGGTTTGCACCAAGCAATTGAGGCGAAAGAGAATGTAACCATTGAAGCTGCGACACAGACCTACGCGACAATTACCTTGCAAAACTACTTCCGTATGTACCACAAATTGGCAGGTATGACAGGAACGGCGGAAACGGAAGCAAAAGAATTCTGGGATATTTATGAATTGGATGTTGTTGTAATTCCAACGAATAGACCAATCGCCAGAAAAGACCAAAATGATTTTGTTTTCAAAACAGCACGTGAGAAATTCAATGCTGTTATTGATGAAACTGAAAAACTAGTTGCAGCAGGAAGACCTGTTTTGGTTGGTACGACTACGGTTGAAATTTCGGAATATTTGAGTTCAATGCTAACCGCAAAGAAAATAGACCATAAAGTTTTGAATGCGAAGCAACACAAAATGGAGGCCGAAATTGTAGCTGGCGCAGGTAAAGCTGGAGCCGTAACAATCGCGACAAACATGGCTGGTCGTGGAACAGATATTAAGTTAGGTGAAGGCGTTCAAAACGCTGGAGGTCTGGCAATTATCGGTACGGAGCGTCACGATTCAAGACGTGTAGATAGACAGTTGAGAGGTCGTGCTGGTCGTCAAGGAGATAACGGTTCATCTCAATTCTTTGTCAGTTTGGAAGATGACCTTATGCGTAAGTTCGGGTCAGAACGTATTGCCAAGCTAATGGACCGTGTTGGTTTGAAAGAAGGCGAAGTAATTACGCACAGCATGGTGTCAAAATCTATCGAACGTGCACAGAAAAAAGTAGAAGAAAACAACTTTGGTGTACGTAAACGATTATTGGAATACGATGATGTCATGAATGCGCAACGTAAGGCAATCTACAAGAAACGTAAGAATGCATTGTTTGGTGAACGTTTAGACTTGGATACAGACAACACCTTCTACGATGTTTCTGATTCAATCGTTTATTCTTACGGCGGAACAACGGATTATGAAGATTTGGATTTGGATTTGTTAAGAATTCTTGGAATTCAATCACCTGTTGATGAAGAAGAATACAAGGCATTAGACAAGAATGAATTGACGGAGAAAGTATATGCTGCTGCTCGTGAACATTACGACAGAAAGAATGCTAAAATCGCTGAAAAAGCGATGCCTCAGATCAAGCATGTGTATGAAACGATGTCCGACAAATACAAGAATATCGTATTTGAATTGACAGATGGTAGAAAAACCATGAACATGATTATCAACCTTGAGAAAGCATACCACTCTGGAGGTGCAGAGATTTCAAGTGCATTGGAAAGAAACTTGACTTTGGGTTTAATTGACAACGAGTGGAAAGAGCATTTACGTGAAATGGATGACCTTCGTTCGGCAGTTCATAATGCGCAATACGAGCAGAAAGACCCATTGTTGATTTACAAATTGGAGTCTTTCGAATTGTTCAAATCAATGTTGAGTCGATTGGGCAAAGAAACAGCCGAGACCCTTATCAAAATGGACATTCCAGCAGGAACTGAAATTGAAAGCACAAACAATGAAATGGCTCGTCAAAACGCATATGACAAAGCGCAGACGGTGAATCAAGATAGTTCTAGTTCTGCTCAAGTACCTCAATTTGAAGGAAGTCAAGGTTACCAAGAAGCAATGCGTAATTCTGGAACACAGACGATTGAAAAACGTCAGCCTGTAATTGCCGAGGAGAAAATAGGTAGAAATGATGCCTGTCCATGCGGCAGTGGTAAGAAATACAAACAATGTCACGGTAAGTAGCACATTGAATGGCAAGCGAAGTCAAAACGATATCGATAATTGGATCGGGAAATGTTGCCCATCACCTTGGTAAAGCATTTGCAAATCATATAACCATAGTGTCGGTGCATAGCCGTAATATTGAGACGGGTTCCGAATTAGCCGAAGAACTAGATGCTTATTTTGCAGAAGAAATAGATAGCTTATTACCAGCAGATTTATTTTTGGTTTGCGTAAGTGACGATGAAGTAAATACTGTCATTTCGCAACTTCCAGAAGATGCGGAAGTGGCGCACACTAGTGGTTCGGTATCATTGAAAGACATTGATAAAAAGGAAAACCTTGGTGTAATTTATCCGCTTCAAACATTTTCAAAAGAAAGAGAAATTGATTTATTCGAAGTGCCCTTTTTTATTGAAGCCACAAGCGAAGTATTTGGTCAGAAACTATTTGATTTGTCGTGGTTGCTAAGTCGGAAAGTGGTTTTTGCGAATTCTGAAGAAAGACGAAACCTACACTTGGTCGCAGTTATGGTCAACAATTTCGTAAATCACATCGATTTTTTAGCGGAGAAATTCCTCAAAAGCAAATCTTTAGAAATGGACTTTTTAAAACCATTGATTAAAGAAACCGCCCTAAAATTGCAATCCCTTTCTCCTGAAGCAGCTCAAACTGGGCCTGCAATTCGGCACGATTCTAAAACAATCGCTAGTCACATCGACATGTTGGATGGAGACACGAAAGAAATCTATAAGCTTCTAACAGAAAGCATCCAGAAACACCACCAAAAGTGAAGAATTACAAAGAGATTTTACCGCTAATTAAGACTTTAGTTTTTGATGTAGATGGAGTTTTGACAGATGGATCGGTGCTACTTTCCAAAGGAGACATGCTCCGAACGATGAACTCAAAAGACGCTTACATTTTACAATATGCGGCCAAACTCGGATATGGAATCTTTGCCATAACAGGCGGAGATTCAATGGAAGTTAAAATACGATTAGAAAAACTTGGCGTTAAAGAAGTAATTCTTCATGCAAAGAATAAAGTTGAAAGTTTTAAAGAACTAGCCCAAAAATACAATTTAAAGTTGGACGAGCTATTATACATGGGAGATGATATCCCAGACATGGATCTTTTGAATTTAGCAAAAGTTTCAGTTTGTCCGAATGATGCAGCAATAGATGTAAGAAATATCGTCGATTACGTTTCGCCATTGAAAGGTGGTGACGGTTGCGTAAGAGACATTATGGAACAAACTCTTCGTGTTCAGGGCAAGTGGCTCTTACCAGAAGCCAAAGAATGGTAGTTATTGAATAGTAACTCTTCCCAATTGAATTTTCTCGCCGGATTTAAATGACATCTGTACGAAATAGATTCCTGATTTTAAATTCATTGTGTTTATTTCAATCAATTCATTCTGTGAAAATTCTTGTGTTTTAAGATCCCCAGTTATGCTCACCAGTTCAATTGTACCGCCTTCTGAATTCGTCAGATTTTCAATAAAAAAGGAATTTTTCGTAGGATTTGGATACATCAAAACATTTGAAACTAGCAGCACATTTTCATAAATAGAGACAATTGATTGAGCAATAGTTGGTGCTTGAGGATTAGGATAGTCTTGGTCCACCCCTATTTTCAAAGCAAAAACGGTTGGACTTTGAACATTTATACTTCTATTCGATCCCACTACAATTGCACCATTATCTGAAGTGGCAAGAATTTGTCCAATTTCATCGTCATAACTTCCTGTAATTAGCACACCTGTATTAAAAGAAAACAATCCATCATTGAAATCGACTACTGCGGCATCCACTCCAGGTCCGGTAGTTTGGGCATCGTCATTTACAATACTAATATATAGTCTGTTGAATTGTCCATATTTTGCAATATGCTCATATGATCTATCACCTTGCACATCATATTCAAAAGAGAACAATTCATTTCCAACACCATCTGTGCGTAGTCCGTAATCATTACGCAAACCAGTGGTAGCCGAAATGTGATAACCTACTGTAAGAATATTTCCATTGAATTTCTCAACATCATTTATTCGGTAGTTGCCATGAATTCCGTATTCTTTCTCCCAATTTAATGTTCCGTCTTTTTTAAAAACGGCTAAATAACTTTTGTTTTGAGTTGAATCTGAATTCCAAACTGAACCACCAACAACGAATGCAGAATCATAATAATTTACAACTCCTCTATAGCTGTCAGGGCCTGGTTTATTGGATTGCATAGTAAACAAGGTATCACCAAATTTATCTATTCGAACAATGTATCCGTCTGTTTCACCATCGGGTGTGTTATATGTTTCTCCTACAATTACGTAGCTAGAATCTGAGAACTTTATGGCGTCAAACATTTGATCCCATGCAGGTGTCCCGACTTTTTTCTCAGAAATCAAAACCCCAGATTCATCCATTCGATAAATATTTAAGTCGATATCTCCAGTTGTTGTAGCATTTGATTCGCCAAAAACATAAAACCCTTCTCCCACCGTATGAAAAATTCTTTTTGCCGTTTCTGTTTCCGGTCCTCCATATTGTTTTGCCCAAATATGTTGTCCCATCGAATCGATTTTAAACTTGTGCAGAGCCGTTACCAAAACTTGTTGAAGTTCCGCAAATGACATATGAAGTATCTGGCAATTCAACTACTCCGCCACCAATATCTGATCCTGCTCCGACATAATTCTCATAAAACTTAATTTGAGAATAGCTTGTCGTAGAAAGCATGGAAATCGATAATATGAAAAGTGCTCTTACCATTTAACTGCAAGTCTAAGGTGAATACTTTGACCACTTCCTTTGTTTGTCAATACACCGATTAAATTTTCAGAACCAATGGCGAAATAGAAATTCTTCACTGAATACTGGGAGTAGAAACCAACACGAAATTTGGCAAATCCTCCGTACAAAGCCTGCACACCTACTTTCATCCATGGATAAAACTTGTACTCCGCTCCTCCGAAAACCAAAGGATTATAAGCTAAAGTGGTGTACAACCGCACGCCAAAAAACGATTGAAGATTTTGATCACTATGTTGATCGACTATTTTTCCAATTTGAACAAATCCGGGTAAAAAGCCAGTGACACTTCTTGTGTCCCTCTTTACCCCCAATGAATCCATAATTTCCTCTTGTTCGTCAAAACTTTTGGCATTATCGCTAAATAATTGGTTGTATTTGAAGCCTGAAAATGAGTAACTTGAATCGACTGCATATACATCGACATCATTAATGGTCATCAGACCAATATTTTTAAACTGAGCTTGAAAAAATGCCTCCCGTTCGTTTATCCATTGTGCATTGAAACGAAAATCGCCATCCAAGCCGATGCCCCATCCTTTATTGAATTTCGCTGAATTTGTCATTTGAACCCGCGCATCCAAATCTAAGTTCATATTTGAACCAGACGAATCAGCGGACAATTCACCAAAACGGACAAAACCTTCTGCATAATCGGTTATGTTGTAATAATTTACTCCCAAGCTTGATTTCAAGTTTTTAGAAACTAGACCAAATCCAATTTTTTGAAAATTAACTAGATTGGCTTCCGTGCCAGTAAATCGCGCTGTATCACCTAGATATCTTTGATTTCCGTAAAATGCCAAACCATACAAATCATCATTGTACGAAATAGATCCATATAGTCCAGCTCCTGCTCGAACATAAAATCCGTATTGACCTTTAAGAAATTCTCCAAGGTTATAGTTTTTGTAATCGATTTCGCTACTTATTTCTATTCCGAACTTATTGTGGGTTCGGTGTTTGTCCATGCTCGCATCTTTCACGTCAGCATTAATAAAACCTCCAAAAATCAACTTTTCAGACATTTGATTCTGAATCGAAGTTCCTGAATAATCGATAATTCCATAAGCTGAAATTTCGCCATATATTATCGATGTATCCATTTGAATGGGCAATGTATGCTGACCAAAAACCACAAACGAACAAAAAAAGAAGACTCCAGTAAGTAGTTTTATCATAATTCGTTTTGGTAAGTTAATGAAAGATAAACTTTCGTCGACAGGAAGCTTTTCTCTTTAATTGGAAGTGGTGTACTCAAACTTGTACTAGGGTCTGGAGTATTAAAGATAGTGGTCACCACCATTTTGGCCCCATTCTGGAGCGCTATAATTTGTGCTTCATCCAGGTCCCATAGGATTTTATCTTTCGAAGTATATAAACCATACGAATTGGGTATACCCGTCAAACCAGATTGAATAATACCTGAATTGGGTATGGTTAAAACCGTTTCATTTAAATCATTTAGTACCTTGAGCATAATCTCTCCTTTTATCGGAAAACCATTCTCCGTATCAACTATGATTTGGGCTTTTTTAGCCCGCTCCAATTGTGTTTTGTTTTTTGCAAAATTCACCGATAAAGTATCTTGAAGGGTCAGCTCATCAAGACCTATGGTTAAAGGCATTTTTAAGTCTAGATCTAAAATAACTGCGCTCTCAGGGAAAACCTCGTTATTCGATAAGGTATTGTTTCCTAATGGATTAAGTTCGAATTCGTAAATAACTTTAATCTTCGGACCTGCGTTTTCGATGAAATCCTCAATAGTACTATTCGTACTTGTAAATGAAAAATTGGTAAACGATGATGATAATGTACTCCAAGCTCCAGCAGCTGAATTGACGTTTTGAGCCACATTCATTTGACTTGAATTCAAATGCGTCACTGTTCCATTGCTTTTTTCAGTGGTCAAATCAACGATTTTTATTCGCCCCATTGCTTTAATGCTGTTCGTGATTTTAATATTTAAATCCACATCTTGCACATCCAGTCCCCCTGAAATCCAATTTTTTAATATCTCAACATCTGTTTCAACTGTATCTTTTATTTTTCTGTTACCGAAATAACCTTTTGCATAAAATAATTCTAGATTCTTAATTTTTGAAGTAACTACTGTCACATTGGAAGAAGTACTCTGAACACTTGGCCCATTGGGATCAGATTTGACAATAATATTGTAGACCAATTTATTGAACGAATTTGAATTTAAGCCCGTGAGATCCATATTTGCATAAGCGACATCTATAGTTTTCGTGCCGTATGAGGGATTCGCAACTGTTCCTGGTCCAATTGTTAACTCATCGGTGACAATTACACCTGATTTCGTGGTTTTAGGCAAGAGGATTTTCGCAATAACATTGGTTGGATACGTATTTTTGACAGTTACCTCAATTTGACCTTTTTCAATATAAATTGTGCTTAATTCTAAATTTGAAAGCGACAAACTCTTTTCTTGCGCATCGTCTATAATAGAGAACCCAGGAGGCACATTGAAAGTCAGAGCGTTACTAAATGAACTCGTAATAGTCGTATCTGGAATTTCAACTTCGTTCGACAAATCAAAGCGAAAAAATTCTCGGTGCAAATCCAACTGATAATTTCCTGAAGTGTTGAGTCCAAGTGTTGAATCGTTCACATAGTCCACCAAGGTCAAACTATCGTTGATCAGCGGAATCATATAATCGGCATCCCAACTCGCTTTGTCTTTTCTACAAGAAAAAGTGATAGTTGTAAGAAATAGAAAAAGGTAAACAAGTTTCATATTTGGATAACGTTTTGTCACGGTTCATAGTTGGGTCATGCTCGTTCAATAATTGTAGCATACCCTTGCCCTACACCTATACATAAGGAAACCAAGGCATATTGTTTATTTGTGTTTTGAAGCTCAATAGCTGCTGTTTGCAAAATTCTAGCACCTGTCATTCCCAGTGGGTGTCCCAATGAAATAGCCCCACCATTAGGGTTGATACGCGGATCATTATCAGCTATTCCCATTTTTCGGGTACAGGCCAATACTTGTGCTGCAAAGGCTTCGTTCACTTCTATGATATCCATTTGATCCAAAGTCAGACCTGATCTTTTTAATACTTTTTCAGCGGCGAAAACAGGACCAATTCCCATGATGCGCGGTTCAACACCGGCTACTGCACCACCAACAATTCGTGCCAATGGTTTGAAATTATTCAATTTTACTGCCTCTTCAGAAGCAATCAGCAAAGCAGCCGCTCCATCGTTCAATCCGGATGCATTTCCAGCGGTAACGGTTCCACCCTCTTTTTTGAACGCGGGACGAAGTCCACCCAGTGATTCCATCGTCGTACCATTCCGAGCGAATTCATCTTTAGTGAAAATGATATCATCTTTCTTGCGTTGAGGAATATTCACAGTTATAATTTCTTCATCAAAACGACCTGAAGCTTGCGCTTTGGCTGTTTTTTCTTGAGACCAAGCAGCAAATTTATCTTGCGACTCGCGGTCAATAGAATACATCTCAGCTAAGTTTTCCGCTGTATTTCCCATTCCGTCAGTTCCATATAGTTCCTTCATTTGAGGATTTATAAAGCGCCAACCAAAAGAGGAATCGTGCATTTCGGAATCGCGACCAAAAGGAGTTGATGCTTTTGAAATGACCCACGGTCCGCGTGTCATATTTTCTACACCACCTGAAATATACACTTCACCGGCACCGTCTTTTATTGAGCGTGCCGCATTAATCGTTGCCGCCATTCCTGAAGCACATAAGCGATTAATCGTTTCTCCACCAATTTCAATGGGTAAGCCAGATAAAAGTCCAGCCATACGAGCCACATTTCTATTGTCTTCTCCAGCCTGATTTGCACAACCGAAAAGAATATCTTCGATTTGCTTTGGATCAAAATTGGGATGTTTAGCAATTAAATTTTTAATAACATGGGCTGCCATATCATCTGGCCTGATTGTTGAAAGGTTTCCACCGAAATTACCAATTGCGGTTCTGAGTCCGTCGACAATGTAAACTTGTTTTGACATATTTGTTTTGGGTATACAACAAAAATAAGGACAATTATCCGTGTTGAAAACTTTCGAAAATATAAACGATGATTATTTATTAACTTGCAAGGTCAAAATACAATTAAACTATGAAGGATAAATTAATGGCTTTTGCTGTTTTTTGCATTTTCTTTGGCGCCAACCTAAATGCCCAAGAAGATTTAACACTAACCGAACAAGCCTATCGAGATTCTATTGCGAATCTGAATGAAGTGAACGAAGCAATTGCTCAATCACAAGAAGCTTACAACTTAGGAATTCAAAAGTTTTCCTCTAATAATTATGAAGGTGCATTGCGCGATTTTTCGAAATCAATAAGTATTGATCCTAATTTCACTGCGGCTTATTATAACAAAGGGGTATGTGAAAATGAACTTTCGAAGTACAAAGAAGCAGCGTCGACCTTGTCTACTCTGCTTCAAAAAGATCCAAGTTATTCTAAAGCATATTTCCAGAGAGGTAGAGCATATCAAGGTTTGAATGATTATTTGAATTCAGAAAACGATTATATGGAGTCGATTAGAATTGACCCAACAAACCCCAAAGCTCATTACAACTTCGGCACACTTAAATTTCTTCAACAAGATTACGAAGGCGCTTTAAAATCTTTTACGAAAACCATTGAATTTGATAAAGAATTTGTACTTGCTTATAACGACAAAGGCAGTTGTTATCGCATGCTAGAGAAATATCCACAGGCCGTGGCACAATATGAAATTGCAATCAGAAAGAATCCAAAATTAGCTTTTGTACTCAATAATTTGGGTACGACTAAAAAGAAAATGAAAGATTACAATGGTGCAATTGCTGCTTTTAATCGTGCAATTTCAGTAGACGGTCAATTTTACATGGCTTACAACAACCGAGGAACTGCATTAATGGAACAAAATAAAATTGATGATGCTGAAAAGGATTTTCAAAAAGCTTTGAGTATCAAAAGTGATTATGCAGTATCATTGAATAATTTGAGTGCAATTAGTTATTTGAAAAAGGAATTTAATGAAGCTTTTAAATATGCCGAAAAAGCAATTAAAGCAGACAATGGGTATGCAAATGCATATGTAAATCGTGGTATGGCTCTAGAAATGCTTCGTGATCAAAATGGTGCATGTGAAAGCTGGAAGAAGGCGGCTGAATTGGGGAGTGCTCAAGGAAAGCAATATTATTCAAGCAACTGTAACGACTAAACCAAGAAAGATGAAATTATTAATAAGCAAATTATTTATAGGCTTAATCTCTTTCTGTGGATTAAGTCAAAACGTAGAATTTAAATCGTCAAATTTTAAAACAGACAAAGACGGATTTAAAAAGGCCGAAGACGCCATAAACAAAGGTGACGAGTATTTTGAATTGGCCAATGCAGCTTTTTTCGAAGTAAAACCACTCGGATTGAACTATGACTTAGCAGTTAAACAATATGCTGTGGCTCGGGAGTTTAATCCAATCAACGCAGAATTGAACTTGAAAATTGGGATTTGTTATGCCAACGGAACCTACCCTGAAAAGTGCATATCATATATTAAAAAAGCAAATGAACTAGACCCATCTTGTGATCCATTCTTACCGTATTACCTTGGTTATGCCCAGCAATTGGAAGGTGATTTTGTGGCTGCGACAAAATCGTATGAAAAATTTGAAAACGAGTATAAAAAGGCTGACAATTTCAATAAATTCGTTTCTCAACGTAAGAAAGAATGTAAAACGGGAAGAGATTTAATTGGAGCTCCAATACGCGCTTGGGTTGATGTTGTTCCAGAATTGAACACGGAATACAACGATTTCGCGCCAAGTATTTCTACGGATGGAAGTGAGTTAATTATGTCATCCGATCGGCCAAATGGACATACTCCAAATGAGGTTGGTGGGTTTGATGCTGATATTTACACATCATCTTTATCTCGTGGGAAATGGTCAACGCCAAAAGAAATTCGTGGAAACGTGAACACAGAACAAAATGACATTGCCAATAATCTAAGCTATGACGGAACAAAAATGTTATTGCACCGCGAAGAAGATGGACAATTGGATATTTTTGAATCTACCTTGAAAGGTATTGATTGGTCTTCTCCCGTTCGAATGGCGAATGCAATTTCTTCGAACAGAAGCAACGATTCTTATGCCTCGTATTATCCAGATGGTTGGAGTATATATTTCGCTCGTGATAATGCGAATCGTTCGAACGGAACTGAAATCATGTATTCTGCTATGCAAAGTAAAATCCAAAAAGATTACATGGCTGGGCAAATGATTTCTGTGGTCAATTCTAAGTTTAATGAAGGACCGATTTACTGCCATATCGATGGTGAAACTATGTATATCGCCTCAAACGGACACGAAACAATTGGCGGATATGACATTTTTGTTTCTCGAAAAGTACAAGGGCAATGGTCTAAGCCAGAGAACATGGGCTATCCAATCAACACGCCTTATGATGATTTCTTTTTTGCATCAACGGCAAATGGAAAATTCGCTTACATCGCTTCTAATCGCGCTGGTGGAAAAGGTGGATATGACATTTACAGAGTAACTTTCTGGGGACCGGAAAAGAAACCATTGGTAGATGGAGAAGATTATTTGTTAGCAAGTATCATCATGCCGATGAAAGAAGCTCAAGTTGAAGAAACAGTGAATATCAACAGGAAGTCCTTTACAGTATTCAAAGGAATTACGATAGACGCGATGACGAAGAAAGCGGTTGAGGCGGAAATTGAAATTACGGATAATTCTTCTGGAAAAGTGATGGAAACATTCACGACAAATAGCGCAACGGGTAAATTTATTATCACATTGGCTTCGGGTAAAAACTACGGAATTGCTGTAAAAGCGAAAGATTACCTCTTCCATTCTGAGAACTTTGATATTCCGAACGGTGCTGCAGATAACTTGGTCAACAAAACGATTGATTTAAAGAATGTTGCGGTAGGAAACAAAATTACCCTTAAGAATATCTTCTTTGATGTCGGAAAAGCTAATTTGCGTTCTGAATCGAATGCTGAATTAGATCGATTGGTAAAATTGATGAACGATGTGCCTTCCTTGAAAATTGAGATCGGTGGTCATACCGACAATACAGGTTCGGCAAGTATCAACGCTAAGCTTTCTCAAGAAAGAGCGGATGCTGTAGTGAACTATCTTAAAGGACAAGGCGTTTCTACAGTTCGCATGAAAGCAAAAGGATATGGTGACTCCGTGCCAGTTGCTGCGAATTCTACTGCAGATGGTCGTCAGGAAAATAGACGAACAGAATTTGAGATAAAAGGAAACTAGAAGTCTACTTAATTGATTGGAATGGGTGTTTCTTTATTGGAGCACTCATTTTTTATTGGAAACTAATACATTCGCTTATGAGCATGCATTGCGTAAATTTAAATCGGGATTGAATAAGCTATCAAATAAAAACTCTATCAGACATAAAAAAGCCGCTATAAATTACAGCGGCTTTTGAATATGATTTTGCTTATTGATTAAACATCAATCTTAGCATATTTTGCATTCTTTTCGATGAACTCTCTACGAGGCGGAACTTCATCTCCCATTAACATAGAGAATATTTGATCTGCTTCTGCCGCGTTATCAATTGTAACTTGACGCAAAGTTCTTGCTTCAGGATCCATAGTTGTTTCCCAAAGTTGTCTAGCATTCATCTCACCCAAACCTTTGTACCGCTGAATTCCAACTGAGCTTTCCAATCCAGAACCTTTCATTTCTTGAATATATTTGTCGCGTTGGTCATCGTTCCATGCATATTCAGACTTCTGTCCTTTTTTCACTAAATACAGAGGCGGTGTTGCGATATAGATATATCCTAATTCGATTAATTCTTTCATAAATCTGAAGAAGAACGTCAAGATTAACGTTTCGATATGCGAACCATCGACATCGGCATCACACATGATGATTACCTTGTGGTAACGTAGTTTCTCTAAATTTAAAGCTTTAGAATCTTCTTCTGTTCCAATTCGAACCCCAAGTGCAGTATATATATTCTTAATCTCTTCGTTTTCGAAAATCTTGTGAATCATTGCTTTTTCAACGTTCAAAATCTTTCCACGCAGAGGCATGATTGCTTGAAAGTGACGGTCACGACCTTGTTTCGCTGTTCCACCGGCCGAATCTCCCTCGACGAAGTATACTTCACATAAAGCAGGATCTTTTTCCGAACAATCGGCCAATTTACCTGGCAATCCACTGCCCGACATTACATTCTTACGTTGCACCATTTCACGTGCTTTACGCGCTGCATGTCTCGCTCTTGCTGCCAAGATAACTTTGTCTACAATGATTTTCGCCTCAGCTGGATGCTCTTCTAAATAATTAGACAACATAGTTGAAACACCTTGACTAACCGGTGCAGTAACTTCTCTGTTTCCTAATTTTGTTTTTGTTTGACCTTCAAATTGAGGTTCTTGAACCTTTACCGAAACAACAGCTGTCAATCCTTCACGGAAATCATCACCATCAATTTCTATTTTCTCTTTGGCCAACATGCCCGAATCAGCGGCATATTTCTTTAAGGTATTTGTCAATCCACGACGGAATCCAGATAAATGCGTTCCTCCTTCGTGTGTGTTGATATTGTTGACGTATGCTTGAATGTTCTCTGTATAAGAAGTATTGTACGTCAAAGCAACTTCAACAGGAATACCGTCATTCTCCCCTTCAAAGTAAATAACGTCTGGAATCAATTTCTCACGATTTCTATCCAAATATTCACAGAATTCGCTCAAACCTCTTTCAGAATGAAAAGTATCACTTGGATTCTTTCCATCATCGTCAGTTGTTCTTAAATCTGTTAGTACAACTGTAATTCCTTTGTTCAAAAACGCCAACTCACGCATTCTAGCTGCCAAGATGTCGTAATTATACACTGTAGCTTCGAAAATGGTTGTATCAGGCTTAAATTGCACCTCAGTTCCATGTTCAGTGGTGTCTCCAATTACCTTAACATCATACTGCGGTTTACCGATTTTATATTCTTGTTGCCAGATTTTCCCATCTCGATAAACGGTAGCACGTAAATCTCCAGAAAGAGCATTCACACAAGATACACCGACACCATGAAGTCCACCTGATACTTTATATGTGTCTTTATTAAACTTACCACCAGCATGTAAAACTGTCATTACAACCTCTAATGCAGATCTTTTTTCTTTGGTATGAATTGCAGTTGGAATACCACGACCATTGTCTCTAACTGTTATTGAATTGTCTTCATTAATCCACACAGAAATCAAATCACAATGGCCAGCTAATGCTTCATCGATAGAGTTATCTACAACCTCGTACACCAGATGATGCAAACCTTTCGTTCCAATATCACCGATGTACATGGCAGGTCTTTTACGAACCGCCTCTAATCCTTCTAATACTTGTATGTTATCCGCTGAATAATTACTTCTGTCTATTTCTTCGCTCATATTATATTGAATCGTGTTTCATTCTACTTTTTTAGGGCTTTTTTCAAGCCCCCAAAGATACAAAAACCTAGGGCTTTAAACTAGTAAAGCGTTAGGTTTATCCAGGACTTTTCAACAAAATATTCACGATAAAATCTACTTATTTTCTATTTAAGGTAAAAAGCACGGAATACGAAAACTAAACTTAGGTAAGTTAAGAGTTACTTACCCTTTATCCACTCGGTAATTTCTGAATCCGTTGGTAAAGTTCTGGGTGATATCACTTTTACCAATTTACCATTTTCATCAATCAGGAATTTTTGAAAATTCCATTGCACTTCTTGATTGCTCAATCCGTTTTCACTTTGAGATGTTAAATACCGAAATAAAGGATGTTTATCTTTTCCTTTTACGGAAACTTTCTCCATCATTTGAAATGAAACACCATAGTTTTTTTGACAAAAGTCTGCGATTTCCGAATTAGACCCGGGTTCCTGCCTCATGAAATTATTTGCAGGGAATGCGATAATAACAAAATTTGAGTCTGTATACGTTTTGTGCAATTTTTCTAATTGCTCATATTGCGGAGTCAGACCACACTTGGATGCCGTGTTTACAATCATAACTTTTTTTCCCTTTAGACTTTCAAGCGAAAACTCCGCTCCTTCAATGTCATTCATTACAAATTGATAAATGGTTCCTTTTGTCTGGCAGACGCCTTGAAAAACGAAGAATAGGATAGCAAAACTGAGTATATTATATTTCATATTAGTTTAACATTCATAGATTAAGATTGTTCTTGATGACAATCAATTAAGATTTCTAAAAAGAAAAAGGTAATTTTATGATTCTCAAACTAAAATATGAAAAAAATCATTTTTATTACGTTGATCATGGGCACGGCTATGACTTCTTTTGGACAAAAAAAAGATAAAGGTACCTCCGAGACGGCAAAATCAGCGCTTTCAGGTCAAACTGGCGCTCTGAAATTCCGATTGGTTGGTCCCGCCCTAACTTCTGGAAGAATTGCTGATATTGCAGTCCATCCGACAAATCACGATATGTGGTATATAGCAGCTGCTTCCGGTGGTGTTTGGAAAACCACAAATCACGGCACGACTTTCTCGCCTATTTTTGATGGTTATGGCTCGTATAGCATAGGATGTGTGCAATTGGCGCCCAATAACCCGAATATCGTTTGGGTGGGAACTGGTGAGAACAACAATCAACGTTCAGTTGCTTATGGAGATGGCGTATACAAATCTCTTGATGGCGGAAAATCCTTCACAAATATGGGACTAAAAGACTCTGAACACATTGGTGGAATTGTAATTCACCCAAAAAATGAGAATATTATTTGGGCGGCGGCATACGGTCCAGTATGGAGTTCTGGAGGTGAACGTGGAGTTTACAAATCGATCGATGGTGGAAAAACGTGGAATCGGACTTTGTTCGTGAGCGACAATACAGGTATTGCTGAAATCAAAGCTGACCCCAATAATCCTGACATACTCTATGCAGCAGCACATCAACGCAGAAGAAGAGAATGGACGTATATTGGTGGTGGACCCGAATCGACTATTTACAAATCGACGGATGGTGGTGAAACATGGAGAGAAATCGCAATTGGATTGCCGAGTAAAATGATGGGACGAATTGGTCTAGCTGTTTCTCCTGCTGATGAGAATTATGTATATGCTATCGTTGAAGCGCGCGATGATAAAGGCGGTTTTTTTCGTTCAACTAACAAAGGAGAAAGCTGGTCAAAAATGTCTGGTTATTCGACTTCAGGAAACTATTACCAAGAGATTATTTGTGACCCCTACAACAAAGACAAAGTGTTCGCAATGGATACATGGCTTCACCATACGGAAGATGGTGGTAAGAAATTTGTTGCTACAGGTGAGGACAAGAAACACGTTGATAATCACTGTATTTGGATAGATCCTAGCAACACAAATCACTGGATAGTTGGCTGTGATGGTGGAATATACGAAACCTATAATCACGCTGAAGAGTGGAAGTATTATTCCAATTTGCCATTGATTCAATTCTACAAAGTCGCGACAGATAATGATGCTCCGTTTTATAATATATATGGTGGAACACAAGACAATAATTCAATGGGCGGTCCAAGCGCTACTATCAACAATGCTGGTATTTTGAACAGTGATTGGTACATTACAAATGGTGGAGATGGATTCGAATCAGCGATTGATCCATTGAATCCCGATATAACATATGCCCAAGCGCAATACGGTTGGTTGGTTCGTTATGATAGAGCTTCAGGTGAAAAAACACCTATTCAACCTATGCCGAAAAAAGACGAAAAAGCGTATCGCTGGAATTGGGACGCGCCATTATTGATCTCACCACACGACAATAAAACACTTTATTTTGCTGCGAATCGCGTTTTTAAATCAACAAACCGAGGTGATGATTGGCTAACCATTTCACCTGACTTAACGCGTGAAATAGACAGAAATGAACTGGAAGTTATGGGCCAAGTTTGGTCTATGGATGCTGTTATGAAAAATGCTTCGACAACCATTTATGGAAATATTGTCGCAATGGATGAATCGCCGAAAAAACAAGGACTACTTTATGCTGGAACGGATGACGGATTAATTCAGATCTCAGAAAACGGAGGTGATTCGTGGACGAAGTACAATTCATTTGTTGGTGTTCCTCCCAACACAAGAGTAAATCAAATTCATGCTTCTCCTACAGATGAAAATATAGTATATGCCATATTTAATAATCATCGTGCAGGAGACTTCAAGCCGTATGTTTTGAAAAGTGTTAACAAAGGAAAAACGTGGGTTTCTATAACAAACGACCTTCCAGTGCGCGGTTCTGCATTTACGATTCGACAAGATCATGTTGATCCGAATCTATTGTTTGTCGGGACGGAGTTCGGTTGTTATTTCTCGAATGATGGAGGGAAAATGTGGAACAAATTGGGTGGACTTCCAACAATTGCCATTTACGATTTAGATATTCAGCAAAGAGAAAACGACTTAGTGGCTGCTTCATTTGGTCGCGGATTTTATGTTTTGGACAATTACACACCTTTGCGTTCATTAAACAAAGAAGTACTAGACAAAAAAGCGCATTTGTTTCCGATAAAAGAAGCATTGCTTTATGTGCCTTCTGCTCCCCTTGGTTTGAAAGGAACAGGATCACAGGGAGCTGACCTTTGGAATGCAGACAATCCAGATTTCGGAGCGGTTTTCACCTTGTATTTAAATGAGGGAGACAAAACCTTGAAAGAAATTCGTCAAGAGGAAGACAAGAAAAAGGAAGAGAAAAAATTAGCAGCATATTATCCTACACTTGATGAATTAAGAGCAGAAAACATTGATGAAAAAGCCCAATTGATTTGGATAATTCGAAACGATAAAGGCGAGGAGATTAGAAGAATACGTACTGCTCCTTCAAAGGGTTTGTCACGAATTTCATGGGATTTAAGAAAAGAGTCCACTTCGCCGATTAACCTTAATAAAAGAACTCCGGGTAGATACGAGTCAGCAGATGAGGGATTTATGGTTACACCAGGAACGTATTCAGTTGAGGTAAATCATGTGAAAAACGGAGAAGTAAGCTTGTTGATTGAAAAAACGAATTTCACTGTGAAGGGATTGAACAATCAAACATTGATTGCTGAAAACACGGCAGAATTAGATGCTTTCAGAGCAGAACTTGCGGAATATTCTCGAATGGTTTCTGGGACCAACCGATTATTAGGAGAGACATCAGAAAAATTAAAATACTTGTCTTATGCCGTTCAAAACTATCCAAATGCAGATTTAAGTTTGATGAAAGAAGTGAAAGAAATAGAGGCATTACTTCGTGAATGTTCAATAACTTTGTACGGTGATGGAGTTGTTTCAAGGTTGGAGCAAGAAACCTTACCTAGCTTGAATGGACGTTTGGGAATAACCGAATATCAATTGAGTTCAAACACAACAGGTGTAACGAAAACGCAGAATGAGAATCTTACATTGGTAAAGGAAGGATATGCACCGATGAGAAAAAAACTAAATTCTGCCATGACACGTGTTAAAACATTGAAAGAGAAATTAGCGCTCATCCCTATTCCTTTCACTAAAGATGGTGATCTTGATTGGAAAGAAGAATAATAATTATTAGATAGAAGAAAAGATTAGAATGAAAATAGAACAGATTTACACGAAATGCTTGGCTCAAGGGTCATATTATATTGAAAATAACGGCGAAGCGGCTGTAATTGATCCTTTGCGTGAAGTGGATCATTATATTGAAATGGCGTCAGAACGAGGTGTGAAAATCAAGTACATCTTGGAAACGCATTTTCATGCCGATTTCGTGTCAGGACATTTGACTTTGTCTGACAAAACAGGTGCGCCAATTATTTATGGTCCAAATGCGGAAACGAATTACCCATCCACAATTGCAACAGATGGTCAAGAATTACCATTAGGTGATTTTAAAATCCGCGTGTTGCATACTCCTGGACATACAATGGAGAGCACATGCTACTTACTTTTAGATGAAAAAGGCACCCCAACAACTTTGTTCTCAGGAGATACGCTTTTTCTAGGAGATGTTGGACGTCCTGATTTAGCGCAAAAAGCGGCTAGTATGACGCAGGAAGATTTAGCCGGGATATTATTCGAAAGCTTGCGAATGAAAATCATGACTTTGCCAGAGGACGTTGTCGTTTATCCAGGCCATGGCGCTGGTTCGGCCTGCGGAAAAAACATGAGTTCAGAAACAGTTGGTTCTATTGGTCAGGAAAAAGCGACGAATTATGCTTTGAGGGCAGATATGTCAAAAGCAGAGTTTGTTAAAGAAGTCACAGACGGCTTAGCTCCTCCTCCAGCCTATTTTCCGTTGAATGTTCAAATGAACAAAGAAGGTTATTCTAATATTGATGATGTTTTAACCAAAGGAAAAAAAGCGCTTACAGTTGATGAATTTGAATTTCAAATGAAGGAATCGGATGTTGTAGTTTTGGATGTTCGTCATCAGGATGAATGGTGTAAATCACATATTCCGGGTAGTATTTTCATTGGTTTGAATGGCCAATTTGCCCCTTGGGTTGGTGCGGTTATTAAAGATACGGCCACTCCCCTTTTGTTAATGGTTGAAGAAGACCAAGTTGAAGAAGCAATCACGCGTTTAGCAAGAGTTGGTTTCGACAATGTTCACGGATATTTAAAAAACGGAATCGAAGCTTGGGCGATCGATGGTAAGAATTTGGCAGATTTGGAATCTATTTCAGCAAGAGATCTTGAAGCTAAAATAACGAACGAAAAAGCGATCGTTTTTGATGTTCGAAAAGATGGAGAATACGAAGCGGAACACCTAGTTTGTGCCCGATTTACACCTTTGGATGATTTAGACAAGTATCTTGATGAGTACCCCGAAAACGATAAGTTTTACGTACATTGTGCTGGGGGTTACCGGTCTGTGATTGCCTTGTCTATTCTAAAAGCAAATGGTTTTCACACAGGAATCAATGTTCTTGGTGGTTTTGGAGCTATTAAAGATACGGGATTGAAAATATCAGAATTTGTTTGCCCATCCACTAAAGCGTAATCAAGTTTGAAAGAAGATCTGAATTCTTCCACTAAAAAGCTTCATATCTTGTTGCTTACCTCTTGGTTCCCAAATGTGAAAGAACCCTATTTAGGCAATTTCGTTGAACAATTTGCCATTTCTTTGTCGAAAAGACATCAAGTAACTTTGTTGTATAATGATTTTTCAACTGCCAAGAAATACGGAATGGTGGATTATCATTACAATGAGAATTTAACTATCTGCAGAGCCTTTATTCCAGTGCGAAAAGGCATTTTCTACAAATACGTAGCGCACAAAATGGGTGTAGATTGGATCAAAAAGCACTTCCCTCGAGTTGATTTGATTCATGCTTGCGTTGCGGCGCGTGACAGTTGGCATTTTCTTCGAACTCAAAAAGAACTTTCACGACCGATAATCTACACAGAACACGGGTCGTACATGCTTGAAAAACAATACAGTAAGCTGTCTTATTTTAAAAAAAGACGAATTAATAAACTCCTTGAGATGTCGCATGAAAGGACTGCTGTTTCTAAAAGATTAGCCGAGAGTATGGAGAAATTAACCAATCGAAAGGTGTCTGTAATCGGGAATTTCGTTCCTAATGAATGGTTTCAGCAACCTGTCATATCAGCGCCAGACGACAAGTATAATTTCCTTCACATTTCCACTCTGGACGACAACAAGAATTTTCAAGGAATTTTGGATGCATGTTTGATTTTGAAAGAGAAGGGAGTTTTGAATTGGCATTTTACCGTGGTTTCAGAGGAGAATTTCGACAAGTTTGGTTCGTGGTGCGATAACAATGATTTTTCGAATCATTTCACATTCGAAAGTCACGTGCCACACGATAAATTACCAGAAAAGTATTTGGAACACGATTGTTTTGTTTTGAATTCACATGCAGAAACTTTTTCCATTGTCAATGCTGAAGCACTTTGTTTTGGATTGCATCTAATTACGACACCTGTTGGATTTTTGGCAAATGACAAAACGAAGTACATTGATAAAACAATAACTAATTCTCTAAACGATTTGGCGCTCAAATTGGAATTAGCTATAAAGGAGAAGAAATATTCGGGCATGAAAGGGCGTGTGTTTGTGGAGCAGTTTAAGGAGGATACAATCATTGATCAGTACGAGAAATTGTACCGCAAGGTAGTGGGATAAAAAACAGACTCTACACTTTTTTCGCCACGAATGATACTAATCTTAACGAATTATTGATACTAATTTTTACTAATAATAATCGTCTGGAACGATTAAACGATAAGACGTTTGTATTCAAGACTCTCTCTTGAGAAATTCCCTAGAATTGCAATCTTATTTCCTGAAGCTTTGAGGTAATTCAAGGTTTGGGCAATGTGCACATAATTGAGCTTCTTTAAGCTTTTTACTTCTAAAATGATTTTATCTAGAATTACAAAATTGGCGACATATTAATGCGGGATACCCTCATTCTTATAACTAATCTCATATTTCCGTTCTCTAGAATATCAAATCTTTTTAAGCCCGAATTCTATTTCTATTGCATCATTATAAACAGCTTCTAGTAAACCATTTCCCAGGGTGTTGTGGACTTCCATATAAGCTCCAATAATTGCATATGCCTCATTTTTGCAAATCAAATTATGATTCATTTCGGTTTAGTTTTCTATTTAAATTAAAAACAATTAACCTATAAAACCAAAATAATTCGTGAAAATTCGTGCAATTCGTGGCTAACCCTTAATGCAAATCAAAAAAGCTATCCACACCTATCGTGCGTTCGACCTGAAAACCTTCGGCATACTTTACACCTATCGATCGACCATATTGTAACATCCTTCCTTTGATAAAATCTAAAAAATCTTCACCAGAAATTGGAGTTTGAGGCTCTTTGGAATTAGGGTTATGGAATTGGGTTTTATATGCCTTGATCGCCTCCATTTTTTTGTCTACAAAATCGGTGACATCAATGGCGAAATCT
>ERZ1048068.884-NODE-884-length-24942-cov-13.332302_pt1 | contig 24942 bp, 17 predicted proteins | sample MGYA00383098_ERZ1048068 | MGnify/ENA primary metagenome ERZ1048068 (study PRJEB29581, sample SAMEA5548368) | metagenome | biome: marine; feature: coastal; material: water | depth 1 m | study: Short-term variability in the microbial, nano- and picoplankton... | reverse complement strand
TGGGATGATGATTCCCAAGCTCCCACCCTCAATACGCTAAACCAAACCTACGGCAGACGTTTTGAAATCCAGAGCTTCAGATGGCTCGACCAGAGCGAAGTATAAGTTCACCCTCATGACATCATTACAATTTATTGCGCGGCTAACCGCCCTGCTGTGCCTCATTTCTAGTGGTCTATGCTATGCCCAAGAAGGGGCTGGTGGCGACCAGCCCAAACCCTACAAAGGCAAGGCATTTACCGCGATCGCACTCTCTAAAATCCCCTATGAGAATCTCTACTACCGCAATGGCACAAAGTTCATCGAGATCATATGGAAAAACAGCAGAAGATCAGATCCTTACCCTCTCTCTGAAGCGGAGGCACTTGAGCTATTCATCGAACATGACGACCCCGAGCAGCCTTATCGCTTAGTGGGCAAGGCATCACTCGTTGCCAACACACAAAAGATGCTCTATTTCGTCGGTCTCAACAGCTCCAAGCAAGAAGGCCAACTTCCTCTCAAAATCTACGGCATCGATGATTCTAAAAATGCTTTTCCCGACAGCAGCTACCGCTTCATCAATTTTGTCAGCTCGCCATTGGTCATTGATTTCAACAAAAAACGCTTCCTCGTCAAACCAGGCCAACCGAAAGTCCAGAGGCTCAGCTTGTCTCAAGCCGGAGAATTTACTCCCTTTGTGGTAAGAACGAGCAAAGGCAAGGTGCTAGGCGGCACTCGTCTCTTCAGCCATGCTGCCAACCGTGAGATGGTGCTACTTTTCCCGCCAAAGAAGGGCAAGAAACGGATGGATATCCGATTCTACTCAGAGTGATCACTTGTCTGCTTACGAGCTAAGATTTTGCGGTGAGCACGCTGGTGAAACTTGAGGTCGAGTATGATCTTGCCCACGATCAGGATCACCAACAAGTAGACTGGGCTACCCAGCACCATCGTAGCAAAGGCACCCAACAGAACCGCCAGATGCAGCACAACAATTCTGCCATAGGGTGCCATCATAATGACCGGTACTAGCGTCCGTCGATACTCACCTTTGGCCAAGTAATTGCTGAAATAGGAGAAAAGGTGGCTAACCACCAACGCCAGCACTGCCCACAGACCACCCGCCTCAAGCGCGAGTGTCACTAAATGGCCAAATTCCCCAAAAGATGATCCCCCGCTCGGCATCAAATCACCACCAAGCTCGTTCTTACCAAGAAGCGCAACGACAAACACCCCATGCACCAGACAAAAAAGCCCATAATGAAACGTGAAAAAGGGAATAAAGAAAAGCTTTGATGCGTGGTGTAGCATACCGAGCTTACCCTTATTTGCCTCGAGCTTGTGGGTGAACTCAAAGGCTTTACGTATGTCTTCCTCGCTATCCTCTCCCAGCTTGTCAATGATGCGCTTGTCCAGTTTGCCCCTAAGGTTCATTTTCGATGGATCAGGCGCGCACGTGATCATCTTAAGAATATTAATCCCCCCGATGATTACATTTTCGGCCCAGTAGAGTATCACCACATTAAAAATACTCCAGCCCCACACAAACACTCCAACCAAGGGTATCAGATTGGCGGCAATGAGCAACGCGCTGCTCGCATTGAGACCCTTCATCCCGGCGGCGCTGGTTACGTCGGCGCTACTTACGTCGGCGAGATTTATTTGATCATCATTACCTTCGCTCATGTAAAATATCCTATCCAGAGGATTCGTAGCTGCAACTGCTATCTTCTTAGCCCTTGCTCCTTGACTCCCATTGCTGATTCCTGTCTCATTTGCCCATGTCCGATGCCTCCAGCACCCGTCACCGCACCAGTGGATCCACCGCCCGCGATGACTATCTCGAGCAAATCCTCCATCTTATTGAGGACAAAGGTTACGCCCGTGCTATCGACATCTCAAAACGTCTAGAGATTTCCCAGGCAAGTGTCACCAATATGCTCCAGAAGCTCGATGCGGAAGGTCTAGTCACCCATGTTAAATATCGCGGCACCACCCTCACCGAGGAAGGCATGCGCATCGCACGCGCCATTATCGACCGCCACGAAACCCTGACCCGCTTTCTTGAGCTCTTTGAGATCGATAAAGATACCATCTATCGGGACGTCGAAGGCATGGAACACCACATCTCACGAGCCACCCTTGAGGCGATTCGCTCACTGACCGATCACCTGCAAAAGAATCCAGACACCTTGGCTCAAATCAAACCAAGATGATACGTTCTGAGCATTAGCTAAACAACGACATCAAATGTCGCTGCCGGCACTTGGCAAACCATCGGCGGATTCACCATTCATTGCCTTGCCATAAGGGCTCTGTAGGTGTATGGAAGCCCCCCGCGCGGACAACAAATCCCGTGCACCTATTTCTATGCTCAAGTGGATCCTTCAGAAAATAGTCGGCAATAAGAACCAGCGCGAAGTGAAGCGCCTTGGTCCAGTCGTTGCTAATATCAACCGCATCGAGGAAGGCTACCAAGCCGATTCTCATGATGAGCTACTTGCCAAAGTCAAGAAATGGCAAGACCACCTGCATCGCTATCTACCTCTCGAAACGGCAACTGTTCGCCAGCTCCAACTCATGGATGAAAGTGGGCTATCCGAGGTGGCAGTCGCTCTGAATCAACGTCTTGATGCACTTCGCGAAGAGTTCCCTACACTACCAAACGCAGTAGCACAGGTAGAAAGCATCGAGGATGCTAAAGCCGCCTTCCGCACAGTCGAAGAAGATCTTTTTGATGCGGCTCGGGCCAAGTATCTCAACCAAATCATGCCAGAGGCTTTTGCCGCTGTCAAAAATGCCGCACGCCGTCTTTGTGGCCAAACCATCCAAGTCTGTGACCAGTCTGTCGCATGGGAGATGGTCCACTTTGATGTTCAGCTTATCGGAGGTATCGCTCTACATCGTGGCATGATCGCGGAGATGCAGACCGGAGAGGGAAAGACCCTCGTTGCCACCCTGCCCGTCTTTCTCAATGGCCTCACCGGAATGGGTGTGCACGTCGTTACCGTAAACGACTACCTCGCCAAGCGTGACTCGGAGTGGATGGGTGCCGTATTCAAATACCTCGGACTCACCATTGGCTGCATCCAAAGCCAACAACCATCACAGCTCCGTCGCGAGCAGTATCAGTGCGACATCACCTACGGCACCAATGCTGAGTTCGGCTTCGACTACCTCAGAGACAACGGCATGTCCTCCTCCAAAGAAGAACAAGTCCAGCGCGGTCACTACTTTGCCATCATTGACGAGGTCGACTCTATTCTGATTGACGAAGCGCGCACCCCCTTAATTATTTCTGGTCCATCCACCGTTTCAAACATCGAACAATACGGCCGTTACCGACCACTCATCGAGCAACTCGTCAAACGTCAGAGCTCACTTTGCAATGAACTCGCAAGTGAGGTCAAAGAGCGTCTCGAAGCAGAAGACGAGGTCGGCGCTGGTCGCGCTCTCTTCAAAATCAAGCTAGGCAATCCGCGTAACCGCCAACTCATGCGCTTCATGGAAGATCCGGATACTCGTCGCCTAATCGAGAAGACCGAGCTTTCCATGTATCAAGACGCTCAGAAGCGTGACCTGTATGCCATCAAAGAAGAGCTCTACTACACCATCGACGAGAAAGCGCACGATGCCGACCTCATGGAGCTCGGCCGCGAGTATCTCTCACCAGATGATCCAGAAGCTTTTGTTCTGCCTGACCTCGGCACCGCCTACGGCGAGATCGATGCCGACCTCTCCATGGAGGAAACAGAGCGAGCTAGCCGCAAACAAAAACTACAAGAACGGCTCGACACCCAAGGGGAGAAAATGCACTCAATCTCCCAGTTGCTGAAGGCATACTGTCTCTACGAAAAAGATGTCGAATACGTCGTCACCGAGAACAAAGTCATCATCGTTGATGAGAACACGGGACGTGAGATGCCTGGTCGTCGCTGGTCAGATGGCCTTCACCAAGCGGTCGAAGCAAAAGAAGGAGTTGAGGTTGAAGAAGAAACTCAGACCTACGCCACGATCACCATCCAGAATTATTTCCGCTTGTATCAAAAGCTCGCCGGCATGACCGGAACAGCTGAAACGGAAGCAGCTGAATTCCACGACATCTACAAGCTCGACGTTCTGCCTATCCCCACTAATGTTCCTAACATCCGAATCGACCACAACGACCAAGTGTTTAAAACCCGCCGGGAGAAATACAACGCGGTAGTCACTAAGATTCAAGAAGCCTACGATCGCGGCCAGCCTGTCTTGGTCGGCACCGCTTCTGTCGATGCCTCCGAGCTCGTCGGCAAAATGCTCAGACGCGCTAAGATCCCGTGCAATATTCTTAATGCAAAGTATCACCGTCAAGAAGCTGAGATCATCGCCAATGCTGGTCAAAAAGGTTCAGTAACGGTCTCCACAAACATGGCTGGTCGAGGCACAGACATCAAGCTTGCTCCCGGAGTTTCCGATGCAGGCGGACTCTTTGTTATCGCCACCGAACGCTACGAATCACGTCGTATTGACCGCCAGCTACGTGGTCGTTGCTCACGCCAGGGTGACCCAGGTATGTCTCAGTTTTTCATCTCTTTCGAAGACGACCTCATGCGCAACTTTGCCGCAGCCGACCGCCTAACTAACATGATGCAGCGCTTTGGCATGGAGGACGGCGAGGCACTCGAACACAAATGGCTCAACCGCTCAGTTGAGACCGCGCAGAAACGAGTCGAGCAGCGCAACTACAGCTGGCGAAAGCGTGTCCTTGATTTTGACGACGTCATGAACAAGCAGCGGGAAGTCGTCTACGGCTACCGTAACGAGGTGATCAATTCTGAGAATCCTCGCGAGCTTATCGACGAAGTTATTGATAAGGCGATCCCAGATGCTGTCCACAGCTATCTTGAGGAACGAGATGAAGGTGCCCCGGATTACGCCGAGCTACTCAACTGGGTCAACTCCACCTTCCCGATTCAACTTACTCTGGATAACAGCGGCTTCCATGATCGTGATACCGCTGGAAATGCTGAGTTCTTGGTCAGTAAAGTGAAACAAGCTTACCAACTGAAGATGCAGCAGGAAAACCCTGAGATGCTCGACATGCTCGAGCGTCACATCATCCTCACAGGTATTGATAAGCTCTGGCAAGAGCACCTCTACAACATGGATGCACTACGCGAAGGCGTGCACCTTCGTGCTCAAGGGCAGAAAGACCCACTGGTAGAATACAAAAACGAGGCATACTCACTCTTTGAAGTTCTCATGGCGAGTATTGAGAATGAGACCCTCAACAATCTGTTCCGCTCGACCACCAACCTTGAGCAATTTGAGAACTTCATGCGCAGCCTCCCACAGCAGCTCACCAGTGACGCTAATGCAAGCGCGCAGGCAGCGACTGCAACGGGTGGCATTTCTCAGGCCAATATCGCGCAAACGGGCAACACCAGCAACCTTGCCATGACGCCCAATGATGACGGCAAGCAAATTAAAATCAATCTGCCGACACGAAGACCAACCGTCAAAGTTAACCGCAACGACAACTGCCCCTGTGGCTCCGGCAAGAAATACAAAAAGTGCTGCGGTCGTGAGGCATAGATTCCAGTGACCCCTACCCCCGATGAAAAAAACATTTCCACTTACTCACCCCAAGATCAAACCTGCGCGCCTGGTCGACTCTGTGCGCGCAGAGATCAGTAAATACATCAAACGGGAGCGCCGCAAGAAACTCCCTGATGGCATCGACTTCTGGGACTTCGATTGCAAAGTCGGCGCAGACTCAGCTAGCGCAAGTGAGCAGCACGTCTCCGCCGTCTCCCATTCCATCGGCGAAGTGCTCGAAGCAGGCAATGAAACAGTCTACGTCGAAATTATTGCCAAGCCTGCCACGCGCACCAGTCGCCCATCAGTAGGCACCAGTCGCCCATCAGTAGGCACCAGTCGCCCATCAGTAGGCACCAGTCGCCCATCAGAGCCGGAGCATAACACTCTAGAGAGCTAAACGCTCTCACAGTTGCTCATATCACATTTGCCTACATTGTGTTTGGCAAAAACACTCAGCTCAGCTGCCACTGGCGTCCCTCTCCTCCTTGATCACGGAGAGCATATCATAGAGAGAGAGCAAGATCACCATCAAACCATAGAACATACAAAGCCCCCACCACAATAAGAACAGCCAGACATTACTGGCCAACCAACTAGAGAGTGGCCACGCACCAACAACGACAACCACAAGCAGCACGATGATGAGCTGAAGCAGCACCTTTCGCCTTAGCTTACGGCTGAGCAAAATCATTCGTGCTAAATTGGCGCACATCATCGCCCACCCTACTCTCTTTGCTGACATCAGCATCACTTTAGGTTTTCATTCGCCTACGCCAAATACCAAATGAGATAAAATTTACCTCTTTGGTGCATTTCTCAGTTCAAAAAACTCAAAAATCAGCTATCAATCCAGCGCCATGCTTGACATCAAAGCCATCCGCGAAGACGCCAACACCATCAAAAATCGCCTCAGCACAAGAGGTGGTGAGGCTCATCTACTTATCGACGAAGTGCTCGAATGCGACGAGACACGCCGCAAAGGTGAGACTGACAAGCAAGGCCTCCAATCCCAGCGCAAACAGCTATCCAAACAAATTGGTGCCCTTATGGGCCAAGGCAAGGCGGATGAGGCAGAAGCGATCAAAGAACAAGTCCGCGTGCTTGGTGAGCAAATTGGAGAGCTCGATATCGAAACTGAAAAAGCAGCAGACCGCCAAAGCGAACTGCTGATGAGCATTCCCAACCTACCCTATGAAAATTGCCCAGTGGGAGCAGACGAGGATGCCAACCCAGAACTTCGTGTCTGGGGCCAAAAACCTGATATTGCCGAGCCACTCGATCATGTTGCATTGGCAGAGAAACACGGCCTAATCAGCTTTGAGGATGGCACCCGAATCACTGGCTCAGGATATGTCGTCTACCGCGGCCAAGGAGCCCGGCTTGAGCGGGCCTTGATTCAATTCTTGCTCGATACCCAAAGCCAGAAACACGGCTATGAAGAAGTCAACGTGCCTCACATCATCAAGCGCGAATGCATGGAGGGAACCGGACAACTACCTAAATTCGAGGACGACATGTATGGCATTGAGAACAACGCCCTGTTCCTCGCCCCCACCGCCGAAGTGCCAGTCACTAATCTCTACCGAGACACCCTGCTCAGCAGCGATCAACTCCCCGTCAAACTCACCGCCTACACCCCCTGCTTCCGCCGCGAGGCCGGTAGCGCCGGGCGTGATAACCGCGGCATCATCCGCATGCACCAGTTCGATAAAGTCGAGCTAGTTCAAATAGTAGAACCTGAAAAATCAGCCGAAGGCCTCGAAGAACTCACTGGCCACGCCGAAGCCATCCTTCAGAAACTCGGCCTGCACTACCGCGTCATCGAGCTCTGCACCGGAGATATTGGTTTTTCAGCCACCAAGACCTACGACATCGAAGTATGGTCCCCCGGTCAGGACAAGTTTCTCGAAGTCTCATCCTGCTCCAACTTTGCCGACTACCAAGCGCGCCGCATGCGCCTGCGTTACAAAGATGCAGATGGCAAAAACCAAATCTGCCACACACTCAACGGCTCTGGCACTGCTCTACCTCGTCTCTACGTGGCACTGATCGAGCAATGCCAGCAAGCAGACGGTAGTATCCGCATACCTGAAGCTCTGGCACCCTACTTTGGCTCTGAATCTATCAGCTAGAGGCGCCCAATAAGCGCTTACAGCTGGCAAGAAAAGTTGGCACAAAAAGTCAACACAACCATCAAAAACTAATCATAGCTACATTGTATGGTTTTATTATTTTGAAACTATAAAATTAAATAGCTGAGAAAAGTAAGTTCATTACTTAAAACCATCTAAGAGCGTGCAACTCACGCCCTAGCGGCCACTGCCTCAACACGGAGCTGCTGACCGACCGCCGCTTCCCCCTGCACCTGAGCCACTACCATTCTTGTTGCAACTTACCAAAGCAAGTAAGGCAAAACCCAATACCACCCACTTCATTGTCATCCGATCAACCTTCATATATGAGCATTATACACCGATCGGCCCATAATTCCCCACTTTTTTATCGGGGAATATGAGATCCAATGCAAAGATGCGATAGAATATCGTCAATACCCCACCCTTTCTGCTTTCCAAGTTTCTACTTTCAGCTTTTGCTCACAAGCGTGCGCACGGCAAACAAACCCAGTCCCAGCAAACATCCGCTGCATAACAAGCGGGCTTTTCAAAACACACTCGCAAAATGGTTTGTTAAGGAGGGTAAATCATACCCATGGCGTGACACCACCGACCCGTGGGCTATCTTAGTCTCAGAAATCATGCTGCAGCAGACCCAGATCGCTACAGTGTTGGGTAGCAATGAGAATGGAACAGGGGGGCATTACCAGCGCTTTATGGCGCTTTACCCCACCCCGCGATCCATGGCAGAAGCCAGTGAGCAGGAGATCCTCAAGGCCTGGGAGGGTCTCGGATACTATCGCCGTGCGCGTAATCTGCACGCCGCTGCGCGTGCCATTACCCGCGATCACAAGGGGCATTTCCCGAGAAGCTTCGAGCTCGTTCGCTCGCTACCCGGTATCGGCCCCTACACCGCGGGAGCGGTGGCATCGTTTGCCTACAATGAGCCACAAGCCATTGTCGATGCCAATGTAGCACGCGTATTTTCTCGCCTCTTTAATTTCCAGGAGCGTGTCGACACCACCAGCGGCACCAAACAACTTTGGCAATGGGCTCAAGAATTACTGCCTGAAAAAAACGCACGCATTCACAACTCAGCCATCATGGAGCTCGGCCAGAGCTACTGCTCGAATCAATCTCCAGAATGTTCACAATGTCCAGTGAGCAAGTTCTGCCAGTGCACTGACCCGGCTCCCCTGCCGCTGAAGAAACCAAGCAAGAAAACTACCCGCGTCGAGGAATTTGCGGTTTTCTCACAGGACTCCCACGGCCGGGTGTTACTACAATTACAACAGCAAGGACAACGCAGGGAAGGCATGTGGCATATCCCACGTCGCGACCACCATGAGACCATCGACCTGGCACTCTCGCTCAAAACCAACTACGCGATCACCCGCTACCAAGTGACGCTGCGTATCTATGCAAGTCATCCGGATCAAACCAGCGTGCAAGACCACGAGGCATGGCACTCTCTTGATCAGTTGGAAGACCTTCCCATGCCAAGCCCAGACAGGCGAGCACTCAGCAGTCTATTGTCTGAATCTATTTAGCTAAGGCGCCACTTGACTACCACTTGACTCTTCACAGCTCATTTTCCACCCTCCTTAAACCATTATTTCTAAGTGATTCAAAAAGCATTCATCCTCGGCGCAGGCATGGGCACTCGGCTACAGCCGCTCACCAATGTTCTGCCGAAGCCTCTGGTTCCTATTTTCCATGAGCCGATGGTTAATTACGCCCTGCGCCACTGCCAGGCAGCTGGCATCACAGACTTCGCCATCAACACACATCACATTCCCCAAGCATGGACTCAAGCCTACCCACAGGACAGCTTCAACGGCTCACCGCTACATTTTTTTCACGAGCCCTTATTACTAGAAACCGGTGGTGGTATTCGCAACATTGCCTCATTCATCGATAATGATCCTATCCTAATCTACAACGGTGACATCCTCACCGACATCGATATCAGTCAACTCATCGAAAACCACCAGGCATCTGGTAACATCGCCACCCTGGCACTGCGCTCATCAGGTCAAAACTGTAATGTGAACATCTCAGGCAATCAAGTATCCGATATGCGCAACCTTCTAGGGGATACACCCGGCACCCATCAATTCACTGGCATCTACTGCATTGATCCTGAGATTCTTGAGCTCATTCCTGATGAGGAAGTCACCTCCATCGTTCCCGCCTTTATTCAACTCATCGAACAACAAAAACTTGGTGCTGTCGTGCTTGATGATGGTGACTGGTTCGACATTGGCAACCCTGATGCCTACCGCGCTATACACAAGCACCTCCGGCCCAAACACACTGATGCGATACACCCCAACGCCATCATCGACCCCGAAGCCCATGTGGACACAGACACATGCATTATCGGCCCAGATGCAGAAATAGGAGCTCACGCCAAGCTCACCAACACAATCGTTTGGCCCAGTGCTAGCGTTCATGCTGGAGCTCGGCATGATGGGGCAATCATCACAGGCTCGTGATTTTTAATTCTTGATTCTTCATTCACACATCCTACATCCCCAACATGCCAGCTGATACACTCCTTACCGCAGCCCGTAATTACCTCAAACTCGGCCCTACGCATAGTTGTATCATGGAGCCAATCACTAAGGGCGCATCGGGTCGCACTATCATTCGCCTCAGACCCGAAGGCCACCCCACCTATATCGGTATTCACTACACCTTAGATCGCAAGGACAACGCCAACTACCTGCCGGTCTCAGACTTTTTAGCAAATGCTGGCTTCAATGTTCCCGGGGTCATTTACGATAATCCAGGGCGCCGTGTCGCACTGGTCGAAGATCTGGGTGACACCGACTTGCTCAGCATGAAGGATGAGCCATGGGAAGTTCGCGAGCCGATCTACCGTTCCGCGCTCGAGCAGCTCGACAAGCTCTTCTACACCCGCGCACCCAAAGACCTCGAATTTCAGCCACCATTCGATGAGGCAATGTATCGCTGGGAACAAAACTATTTCTACGATCAGCTCGCCGATGAATACCTGGGGATGAATCCTGCTGTCGTCGATGAGCTCTCCGAGCACCCTGCCCTATCACAGATGGCTAAGGACCTGGGTGCATCATCACGCAATTTGGTCCACCGAGATTTTCAAAGCCAAAACATCATCGCACACGATGGCAAAGCATGGTTGATCGACTTCCAAGGCATGCGCCGAGGCCGCCAGGAATACGACCTCGCTTCGCTCATTTACGACCCTTACATGAATCACTCTTCAGAAGACCGCCAGAAGCTACTCGAGCTATGGGAAGAGATCAGCGAAGAAGAGCCCATTGCCCCCATTCTCCAAAAGTGCGCTACACAGCGACTCATGCAAGCCATGGGGGCCTATGCCAAAATTGGGCGCCAACCGCAACAAGAATGGTATCTGCAGCACATACCAACAGCGGCCAAGATCTTACGCGAGGTCATATCAGGATCTAACCTTGAAGAACCCCTGCTACCTGTGCTAGATGAGATTGATTCACTTTGACACCGCAAGCCTTTAAATCTCGGCTCTGCATCGCCACTCTCGCACTGGGAGTAGGCGTCATTGTATTGTGTCTCAGCAAAACAACACATTGGGTGAAGCAGCTCGATGCATCATTGGTGATGTTTGCCATGAGCTATCAGCACGGCGAGCAATTTGTGAGTGAGGTTGATAATGAATCGGACACCATCACCATTGGCAGCTTCAGCAAATTAAAAGGGCAAAAAAACCATCTGCAGAGTATTCACATCACTGATGACCCGAGCAAAATTTTCGAACAATCTCCGCCATCAGCCTTGGACTACGCGGTCATTTTAACCTCCCTCTACAAGCACGGCTTTAGAGACGTCATCCTAACGAACCATTTAAACTGGGACCAACAGCAAGGACTCGAAACTCTGGGTCTTGGGCGCCAGATGGCATTATTTTCACATTCAGCCATTTCCATGCCAGTTACTCGAGTTGCCACACCACAGCCCATGCCTGAGGTTTTGCAACGCAGCCTCATCCCCATGTCAAACGTAACGGGCAACCACAAGCAGCTCCCCTTGGTCAACCACGCCCCCATCAACTCTTCGCTCAACAGCGGCAAACACACGCTCGCAGGATTCAGCGAAGTTGAGAGCATCTCCCCAACAGAAGGTAAAATCCCCCTCCTGGCCCACTGGCAAAATAAAGGTCTGATACCCTCAATTGACCTCCTAGCCATCATGATAGCTCATAAAATAAACCCCTCAGATATCAGAGTGGATTGTGGTAACCATATACGCCTTGGCAACAGGGGCCCCCTCATACCCGTTGACAAATATGGCTACACTACCCCCCCCGATAGATTAGCTCCTTCTAAAACGATTGCTCCACTGGCCGCAGAGCAACTCATCTCCCCCATTGATAAAAACGAATATCTCGCACAATTCAGTCAGGCACCTAGCATGGCTTTGATTCATGCCGTGGGAGAGAAAACATCTAAAACCAACACCCTATCATCCGATCGTATATCTGATCTAATCGCGCTATCTTATCAATACCCCATCACTGATAGCTCGGCATCTTTCTTGCGACTGCCATGGATTGCATCCGTTATATTACTTATCGATGTTGCTTTACTGAGCTTTTGGTTTGGCGAGCTCACTCGTAGCAAGCGCCAACTAGCTTATGGCCTATCCGCTATCGTTATTGTTCCCCTTTTATTCGTATTCCTTGCTGCTCTTCTCTACTTGTCAAAACACTGGCTTAGCTTATCCGCACCACTCGCCACCCTCATTACAGTGTGGTGCTGCCATATATTCAAACGCCAAGCTAAGCCTCATCACTGAGCCAAGCCCGATCCCCGCGTTTCCTGAAATTTAGCATTCAGAAATCAAAAAATACTGCTTACATACACCTATGTCTTTGGACACCACCATCAACAAGGCCTCCGTTCTTATCGAGGCACTTCCCTACCTCCAATCATTTCGTGGTCATACCTTCCTCATTAAAATGGGTGGTTCTGCGATGGAAGATCCGAATCTAGTGCGCAAAGTCATGCGTGACATTGTATTTCTCGAAGTCGCAGGCATCAACCCCGTCATTGTCCACGGGGGCGGCAAAGCCATCTCTGCCGCCATGCAAGAAGCTGGCCTAGAGGCGAAGTTCGTCGGTGGCTTCCGCGTCACCACACCGCAGGCGATTGAGATTGTCGAGCAGACCCTCTCCCATACCATCAACCCTGGGCTCGTTGACATGATCACCGAGTTCGGAGGTAAAGCCCAGGGTATTCCCGGCACCCAGGTTTTCACTGGCCGCAGGATTCAGGCCACTGATGAAAACGGCCAACAAGTTGACATCGGCCGCGTCGGAAAGGCAATTGACTGCCAACTCGAACCCGTTCAGCAGCACATCCAAGCTGAGACCGTCCCCGTCATCTCACCCCTCGCCGCCGAGGAAGAAACCGGCAAACCGCTCAACGTCAATGCCGACCTCGCCGCCGCCTGCCTGGCCAAAAAACTCAAGGCTACCAAGCTTGTCTACCTCTCCGATGTCCCGGGGATTCTCTCCGACCCCACGGACCCCACTGCCCTCATACCCTCGATCAACCGTTCTGAGGCAAATGAACTTATCTCAAACGGCACTATATCGGGCGGCATGCTGCCCAAGATCAACTCCGCCCTCGACTCGCTGGATAACGGCGTCGGCAAAGTCCACTTCATCGACGGCCGCACCCCCCACTCCCTGCTGCTTGAGATCTTCACCCGTTCAGGGGTGGGAACCGAAATCGTTCTATAGACCACTAAGTGGCTGTCGAAGTTGTGAGCTGAAGATCTTGCGGGGCACCCACGTGCCCTCGTCTGATCGAGTCACATGCTTTGTCAATGCATCGCACCGGAATTCACTATTCAAAATTCTACAGCCCCACGCGGCTGTAGTACCACCCCCACGCCTGCCAGCCCCAGAAAATCCAGCAGGTTGCACCAAGTGCGAGGCTCGGGCCAAAGGGGAGGCGCTGACCAAAACCAAGCCGACCCAGAATGGCAAGCAAGATACTGAATAAACAGGCGGTAAAGACGGTAAAAATCACCGACTGCCAGCCGAGGCAGCAGCCTAACATACCCATTAGGTAAACGTCGCCCATACCCATTGCCTCGCGCGGAATGATCACTTTGGAGGCCTTGCCTTCGAGAGACTTCAGCTCCTCAATCATTAGTGTTTTGCCCTTGAGCTCGACGCGATCACCCTTGATGACCAATCCCTTGGCATCTACTTTTTTGCCATCTACGCGGAAGCCACTTCCCTCGATGATGAGCTGGTCGCTATCGCGGTAGAAGAGGTCGCCCCAGCCGTGCGCCTCACCATCGATCACAAAGCAAAGCTGCTGCGCTGGATCATCCTCATCAGCATTATCATCTGGCTCGCGCAGCATCCATTCCACCGATTCGTCGAATGCGAGCTCCTTCTTGCCAAAGGCTAACTTACCTAAAATCACCACCGCCCACAGCCCGCCAAAGCCGGCCAGAAAACCCTTCACAGACATCCACAGACCATCCTTCCAGCCCTGTGCGATGCCATCCAAATACAAATGGTGCTGCACGAGCACCGCAGCCACCAACCCAAGTGCCGTGCCGAGCCAAGTCACCTGCAGTGGAATGAGCATCAACTCTGCATCAACAAAGACCACCACTACCAAGAGAGCCATCAACAACATGTAAAACAACGCCTCACCCGGATTTTGTGGGAACGCCATCCACATCAGTAGGAACAAACAAGCGGTGAGCAACTCAACAGCGAAATACCGAAACGGGATTTTACCTGCACACTCCGCACACTTGCCTCGTTGTAATAGCCATGTCACCAGTGGTATATTTCGATACCAGGGAATCTCCTTGTTACACCCCGGGCAGAAAGATCGCTTTGGCTGATTAACACTCAGCCCGCGCGGCAGCCGGTAAATCGCCACATTAAGAAACGAGCCCACACAAGCACCGAGCACAAAAGCAGAAACCACCAGAACTGGATGCTGCCAATTCACAGCGAGCAGAGCATCAAAGAAAGTGGGTGAAGTAGGCATGCTATTGTTCTAAACACCCAAGCCAAAATGCCCAACTTTAAAATCCAACTCACCCTAAAATAGGGGATGTTCAAATTCTCAAATTAATGCATAATCGTATGCAGAGTTTGTTGTCAGACGCTACTGACAACGACTCAGGTCGCCCCACACACGGGCGGCCTTTTTTTTGCCCGCACTTTTCAAAACATAACCCAGGTCTATTTCTGAGACGAAACGCGATCAATGATTGACGGCCCTGGCCATGGACATTCAGACTGAGCTAATCATTACTTAGGCCTGACTTTACATCTAAAAATTCCATGAAACACCTCATTCTTCTCCTTACTCACGCTTCACTCTTTACCATTTACTATTTAGCTTCCGCTTCTGCTTCCCCTGCCCCAGCGGACGCCGGTTCGACTGCAAAGCAGGCGGGAGAGGTGCAAGCACTCACACCCACCCCCCAGCCAAATTTCATCATCATCTTTACCGATGACCAAGGCTACCAAGACCTGGGCTGCTTCGGCTCCGAGGACATCAAGACCCCGCACATCGATCGCATGGCCAGCGAAGGCCGTATGCTGACTTCCTTCTACTCCGCCAACCCAGTCTGCTCCGCCTCACGTGCTGCCCTCATGACCGGCTGCTACCCACGGCGCGTGCTTGAGAAAAAAACCGTGCTGTTCCCACAAGACGACATCGGCCTCCATCCAGAGGAAACCACCATTGCGGACATGCTCAAAACCAAAGGCTACGCCACCGCCTGTGTCGGCAAGTGGCATCTCGGCCACCACCCCGAGTTCCTGCCCACCGCCCAGGGTTTTGATTCCTACTTCGGCATTCCCTACTCCAATGACATGAGCCACCCCGCAGGTGCCAAACGTCCAGCATACGGCAAATGGGATCTTCACTGGTCGAAGCCTGACAAAAGCACGGACTGGAAAACACCACTGATCGAAAACGAAAAAATCCTCGAGCACCCCGTTGACCAGCGCACCATCACACGGCGCTACACCAATAAAGCCATTGAGTTTATTAAAGCCAACAGTGGCCGAGAGCTCGCAGGGCAAACGCCCCACCGCCCCTTTTTCCTCTACCTCGCCCACAGCATGCCGCACGTGCCGCTCTATCTGCCCGATGAGCTCTACAACCCCGACCCCAAGCGCGCCTACATCTCCGTCATCGAGCATATTGACGCCGAGGTCGGCCGTATCCTAGACACCCTGCGCAAGGAAGGTCTCGATAAAAACACCTACGTCATCTTCACCTCCGACAACGGCCCATGGCTCAGATTCGAACACCACGCCGGCAAGGCCAAACCTCTACGTAACGGCAAGGGCAGCACCTTCGAGGGTGGCATGCGTGTCCCCTGTGTCACCTGGGCACCTGGGCGCATTCCTGCTGGCAGCAAATCCAGCGACATGGCATCCACCATTGACCTGCTCCCCACCATCGCCAGCATCGCCGGTATTGAGCCCAAGACCAAGGGCCCGATCGACGGACTCAATATCGCCGATTTCCTGCACGCCAAATCCCCCTCGCCACGCACAGAGTTCCTTTACTACACATCCCAGATCCAGTGCATTCGCCAAGGAGATTGGAAGCTGCGCCAGCAGGGCAAAGCACACCAGCTCTACAACCTCGCCGAGGACATAGGTGAAAGCAAGAACCTCGCCAAAAAGCATCCGGAAAAAGTCGCCGCGCTCAAAGCCCGCATGACGGAACTGGATGCCAAGGTTATCGCCGGCGCCCGTCCGCTGGGCCAGCTAGCTACCGCCCCAAAGTAGAAACACCACGGCTCAAAACTTGAGGTAGTCTACTATTCTTTGCTCGAGAAAAAACTTTGGCCGCAGCGGGCTGCCACCTGAAATAAAGCCAACGTGCCCACCGTGAGCATAGAGCTCATAGCTCACATGATCTGCTAGCTGCTCAGCTTCGGGGATCACAGCATCCGTCATGAACGGATCATCGGCCGCATGCATGATAAGCGTGGGTATGGCGATGGATGAGAGGAACTGAAGGCCACTGCACTGTGTATAATAATCATGCACATCAGCAAACCCGTGCAAGGGAGCAGTGACTTGATCGTCAAAGTCATAGAAGGTTTTCAACTCCATCACCTCATCCGATTCGACCGGCATCATCTCTTTTAACTTTGGGTTGGCCAGCTTGTCCGTGGTTTTGCGCTGCAGCTGTTTGATGAGATGGCGTTGATAAATGCGCGAAAAGCCCCCCTCCAACCGCTTGGCACAGGCAGAGAGCTGCAAGGGAGCCGAGACAATCACCGCACGATCCACGAGTGATGCTTCCTTGTGCTCACCCAGATATTTGGCCAGGGCATTGCCACCAAGGCTATAGCCAACGGCATCGATATGGGCGTCCGGGCAGAGCCTCCTAATGTGCTGCAAGGTCTGCTGCATGTCTCCGGTTTCCCCGCTATGGTAGCTGCGTGCCAAACGATTATTTTCGCCCGAGCAACTGCGATGATGATGCACGACTACCGATACCTGATGCTCACCACACCTTTTGATCAAACGCCGCACATAAGGCGAGCTGGAGCTTCCTTCCAGACCATGAAACACCACTAATACTCGCTTTGTTTGCTCTCCAGCATCCGACCAATCAAGATCGATGAAGTCTCCATCAGCAAGCTCAAGACGTTCCCGTCTTAGCGAGGTATCGGGCGCTCTCAGCACAGAGCTCAATATCGTCTGCACGTGCGGATTTTTCGCCCACCACGGAGTGGGGAAATATCTCTGCTCGTGCTCTTTATCTTCGGTCATCTTCGCACGCGCTAATTTTCGCGCTCGTTAATACTCATCTCGCATGATCATTTGTAAATACCGTGAACACGGGGTGCACGAAGTTCATTTTTTTGGTATAATGAGTAACGCTGTTGGATGAGTTTATTTATCATGCGACTCCATCATAAAACGACGGCGCTCACAGCACGACAGAACATAGCCCAAACAACCTAAATAAAAACCACAATAAAAACTCCACACAATTTTACCCACAGCCAGAATTCACAAACATCATAAACCTCCGATCTTACTCCACCCCAACAAGCCCGCATCACACAGATGGGGGGGAGCAGTAATTTATTGAAATGACCACCCCCTCAATCAAGTATACATCCCATGTTAATTCGCCAGTTTACTAGCCTCGCCATTCTCACACTCACCAGCCTGCTGACGATCTTCCTTGCAGGCACAACATACGCAGAGACACCTACCACCAAAATCAAAGTCGCCTGTGTCGGGGACAGCATCACCTTTGGCTCAGGGATCGCGGATCGCGACAATGCCAGCTACCCCGCCCAGTTGCAGAAACTTCTTGGAGAAGGCTTTGAGGTAAAGAACTACGGGGTCAGTGGGCGGACGATGATTTCCAAGTCACCCTCCGCATGGACCAAAACCCAGCAATATAAAGACGCCCTCGCCTTTCACCCAGACATCGTCCTCATCAAGCTCGGCACCAATGACAGTAAGCATAAAGAATACAAGCAAAGGCAAAACTTTGACCATGATTACAGCGGTTCTGCACGACTCTTGATCCGCGAGTTTCGCAATCTGCCGAGCAAGCCAACGGTCTGGCTGATGAACCCCGCTCCCTCTTTCATACGCCACGGGCTCAACATTAACGGAGCCTTTATTGAAGATGAAGTCCTGCCCCAGATCAAAAAAATCGCCCGCCTCACCCGCACCCCGGTCATCGATCTCCATGGTCCCTTTTTGAATCGCGCGGACCTCTTCCCGGATAAAATCCACCCGAATGCCGCGGGGGCAGCGGAGATGGCAAAAATCATCGCTCCCATTCTGCAAAAGCATGGCAAAAACGCGCCACAGCCTCCCGCGCATCACGTCTCTCACCCGCCCGCAGAGAACCTGGTCATTTGGGATGATGAGCCCGCCTATGACTGGGAGGGCACCTATCCAGTAGGCAATGGCCGACTTGGAGCCACCCCCTACAGCTTATTCCCCAGGGAGCAGATCGTCATCAACGAAGAGACCATCTGGAGAAATAACGGCCCTCAATTTATGGAGGAGAACTCCTTCCCACACTTTGAAAAAATCCGTGAGCTCGTCGCCGCGGAAGACTACAAAGAAGCGGACGCCTATTTCCGTAAGCATATCTCGACAAAAGGTTCTCAACATAAAAGCCCCTACAGCTACCAGCCCGCTGGTCGGTTGAGGCTCGCCTATGAGAACACCGCTAAAATTGCCAGCACCCACCGCCAGCTCGATCTGCGAACCGGGGTAACAACTAGCACTTACACGCTCCAAGATGGCTCTAAGATCAGCCAAGAAGTATTTGCCTCTGCCCAGTGGGACTGCCTGGTGGTGCAGATCACCTCTGACAAGCCACTTGATTTGGTCACTTGGATGGACGGTGCCCGTATCGAGGGCAAAGACTGTGTCATGAGAGGCCAAGGCAGCGGCAAGCTGGGAACGAAGTTCAAAAACCACATCCGCCTCAAAGGGGCCAGCGCCTCGGCAGATGGAATAAAGCTGGAGATGAAGGGCACCCAGCAGGCCACCATCCTCATGACCGTGGCGACCAATTTTAACCGTGCAAACTGCGCCGCCCCCCTCGCGGACGGCTGGCAAAAGAAGACCACCGAAATTTTAGACCGGGCACAGGCTCAGACTACCGAGCAACTCAAAAGCAATGCCATCAGTGACCATGCGCAGTTTGCCAATCGCGTGCAGTTCGACATCGGCAAGACGGCAGACTCCATCATGAAGCTCCCTACCAAGGCGCGCCTGCAACGGCTCAAACAAGGAAAACATGATGACCCGGATCTAATGGAAACCTACTATCAGTTTGGCCGCTACCTGCTGATCGCCTCCTCACGTCCCGGGAGCCTTCCTGCCAACTTGCAGGGCATTTGGAACCCCTATGAATTCGCCCCATGGGCCTCTGACTACCACCTCAACATCAACCTCCAGATGAACTACTGGCCAGCCGAGACATGTAACCTGGCCGAGCTGCACCCACCCCTCTTTGACCTGCTGAAGAGCTGGCTACCCCAAGGCAAGGACCTGACCCGCCGCATGGGCATGAAGGGCTGGGCCATGGGGCACTCGACCGACGTCTGGGGCAGCGCCCGTTCCATGGGCACAGCCCCACTCTGGGCTGCGACTTACCTGGGAGGGCAATGGGCCTCCTTCCACATCCTTGAGCACTACCGCTTTAACCAAGACCCGAAAGTCCTCGAGCCATACTGGGAGTTGCTCACCGAGTCCGCCACCTTTTGCGAAAGCTGGCTCATCCCTGGACCAAAGAATGACAAAGGCGAAGGAACCCTCATGGCACGCCCCGCCACCTCCCCAGAGAACAAGTTCAAATACATCGATAAAGACGGCAACGAGCAAGAAGCCGCCCTCAGTGCCGGCACCTCCGTTGAGCAGTGGATGATCATGCAGGTCTTCAAGGACTATGTGGAAGCTGCCACCGCTCTGGGAAAACAGGATGACGCCTTCGTCAAACGTATCGAGAGTCTCATTCCAAAACTCTACGTCCCGAAGGTAGCAGAAGACGGCCGCCTCATGGAGTGGATCAAGCCCTTCAAAGAGTGGTCCCCATCACACCGCCATATCTCCCACGTCATCGGCGCCTACCCAGGCAACGTCATCGACATCGACGATGATCCGGTCATGCGCGACGCGGTCACCAAGTCCATCGACGGCCGCCTCGCGGCAGGTGGAGCCGGCACTGGCTGGAGCCGCGCCTGGACTATCGGCATGTATGCCCGCTTCTCAGACGGAGCCAAGGCCTACGACAACTTCCACGCTATTCTGGTGCGCTCCACCTTGGACAACCTCTGGGACAACCACCCGCCCTTCCAGATCGATGGAAACTTCGGTGCTACTGCCGCTGTGGCTGAGATGCTGCTGCACAGCCACAACGAGGAGCTCAAGCTTCTGCCCGCACTGCCGCCCAAGTGGCAAAATGGAAGTATGAAAGGCCTGCGCGCACGGGGTGACTACACCGTGGATCTCTCTTGGAAGGACGGCAAGCTGGCCGAGGCTACCATCACCGCCGGGCCTAACTGCACAGGGCAAACAAAAGTCGTCTGCCAGGGCAAGTCCAAGCAAGTCACTATCAAAGCCGGCGAAAGCCTGACCCTGACAGCGGACCATTTTTAACTCATCCCATGACTATATACCATAATACCGCCCTGAGCTCAGGGCTAAGACTGCTACTCCTGTTTGCTCTTCCCCTGACAAGTCAGGCCAATGACACTGAAAATCTAGCCACCGAGCGCCCCAACACCCTCTGGTATGACGAGCCGGCCAAGGATTGGGAAAAGCATGCCCTGCCCATCGGCAACGGACGCTTGGGGGGCATGGTGTTTGGCGGAGTCTCTAACGAGCGTATCCAGTTCAACGAGGACAGCCTCTGGATTGGCGATGAATTAGACACTGGAGCCTATCAGGCTTTTGGTGATCTCTACTTCAGCTTACATGAGGACGCCATCACTAACTCTGAACAAAAAAACTACCGACGCGAGCTCGACATCAATCGGGCCGTGCACACGACCAGCTATCACCTCGATGGGGTGAACTACAAGCGAGAGTACTTTGCCAGCCACCCAGCCCAGGTCATGGTGTTTCAATTCACCGCGGACAAGCCCGGCGCCTACTCAGGAAAGATCGACCTGACCGACGCCCACAAAGCGGTGATTAAAGCAGTTGGCAACAAGCTGATCTCCAAGGGATCACTCAAGGGCTATCAGTTCGAGGGTAACCGGAGCAAGCACAAGAAAGATTACAGCATCAATCTGGATTACGAAGCCCAGGTTCAGGTGCTGCACCAAGGTGGATCACTGACCACCGAGGGAAACAGCCTGGTTTTCAAGGACTGTGATTCGCTCACCGTTCTGCTGGCCGCGGATACCAATTATCTCAACCAGCGTGACCAAGGCTGGATGAAAGCTCACCCGCACGAGGAGCTTAACGCTCAGCTGGCGGCAGCTTCCGCAAAGCCCTACTCATCACTGCTAAATGAGCACATCAAGGATTACCAGTCCCTGTTCAATCGCCTCAAAATCGAGCTAGGGAGCTCATCTGCGCATAGTGGCCAGATGACTACCGACCAGCGGCTCGATGCCTACCGCAGAGCCAAATTAAAAACATCGTCCAAGGTCCTTTATGATCAACAAAAAGAGCCCGACACCACAGCAGGCACTGCCGACTACGACCTTGAAGAACTCCTCTTCCAGTACGCGCGCTACTTGATGATCGCCAGCTCCCGCCCGGGCGGGCTCCCCGCCAACCTGCAGGGACTATGGAACGACAAGAACAGTCCACCATGGCGCTCTGACTACCACACCGATGTTAACGTCCAGATGAACTACTGGTTTGTTGACCGAGCCAATCTCTCCGAGTGCTTCACACCCCTTTCAGAGTGGCTGTACTCCATCGTCGAAGTCAAAAAGGAAAAGACCAACAAGAACTTCAAGGTGCGCGGCTGGGCACTGCGTTCAGAGAACGGCATCTTCGGTGGTGACAGCTACATCTACGTTCCCGGTGACGCCGCCTGGCTGATGCAAAACATCTGGGACCACTACGCCTTCACCCGGGACCGAGACTATCTGGAAAACCGCGCCTACCCCCTGCTCAAAAGCCTCTGTGAATACTGGGAAGACTCCCTCATCGAGTGGCCTAACGGCAAACTCGTCAGCCCCGCGAGCATCTCACCTGAGCACGGCCCGAAGGTCGAAGGCAACTCCTATGAGCAACAGCTCGTCCACAACCTCTTCGGCAACTTCATCGAAGCCTCGGAAACCCTCGGCCGCGATGAGGAGTTTCGCAAAAAAATCCAATCCATGCGGGAGCGCTTGCTAGGACCCCAAATCGGCAAATGGGGCCAGCTCCAGGAATGGGCCAAAGACATGGATGACCCGAATAACAAGCACCGCCACCTCTCCCACCTGATCGCCGTTCACCCCGGACAACAGATCTCCCCGCTTACCACTCCGAAACTTGCCGAGGCCGCCAAGGTATCGATGAACGCCCGGGGAGACGGGGCCACAGGCTGGAGCAAGGCGTGGAAAATCAATATTTGGGCACGTCTCCAGGATGGCAACCGCGCTTACAAACTGCTCAATGAGCAAGTCAAAAGCAAGTACCACCCCAACCTACTCAGCTTCCACCCACCGTTCCAGATCGATGGCAACTTCGGCTACGCTTCCGGAGTTTGCGAGATGCTGCTGCAGAGCCACACGGGGGTGATTGATCTTCTGCCCGCACTGCCCGATGCTTGGCAGAATGGTCAGATCAAGGGACTCAAGGCACACGGAGACTTCATCGTGGATATCTCATGGAAAAACGGCAAACTAGCCTCTACCACCATCTATGCCGGAGAAAAGATCAAAGGCCATTCTCACGACCTTGTCTACCGTGGCAAAACCAAAAATATCTCCATCAAACCGGGTCAGAGCCTGACTCTCACCTCTGCAGATTTCTAATCAATTCCATGTCTCTGCTCCGCCACACTTTTCTGTGCTCTGCGCTTGCCCTTGTTGTATTTCCAATCACAGGCTACGCCAATAAGGTAGAAAAGAATGTTACTCAGCGCCCTAACATCCTCTGGCTGGTCAGTGAGGACAACAGCACCTATTGGGTATCCTGCTACGGCAGCCCCAACGCCAAAACGCCCAATATCGACCAGCTCGCTGCCGAGGGTTTCCGCTACACCCACTGCTATGACAACTCCGCAGTCTGCGCGCCCACCCGCAACACATGGCTGACCGGGATTCACTGCATTTCCACCGGCAACCAGCCGATGCGCAGCTTCTACGAGATCCCCGCTGAAGTTCTCGATCACACCTACATCGATCAGCTCATGGCTGCGGGTTATCAGGTATCTGCCAAGTACAAGCAGGACTTTAACTTCGAGCAACGTCATTGGAAAAAGCTCAAAGGCAACCTCAAACAGGATTGGGGCAAGATTCCCGGTAGCAAACCCTTCTTTATTGTGCGCAACTACGCGGAAAGTCATGAGAGCCGTGCCTTCCCGGATAAGAAAAAGCCCGTCAAGACCGATCCCGCCTCGATGACCCTGCATGCCTATCACCCGGACCTACCGGCTATCCGCCAAAGCTACGCCCGCTACACCGATGCCGTTGCCAACATGGACAAGCGCATCGGTGAAAACATCGCCTGGCTAAAGAAAACCGGTCAGTATGAAAACACCATTATCATCTACTGCTCCGACCATGGTGGGGTCATGCCACGCTCTAAACGATTCATGTATAACTCTGGCACCCACTGCCCGCTTGTCATCCGCATTCCGGAGAAATACAAACACCTCTGGCCCGCTGAAAAACCCGGCAGCACGGTGGATCGTCTGGTGTCATTCGTCGACATGCCCAAGACTTGGCTGGCACTCACCGGAGCCGAGATTCCCGAGACCTACCAGGGCACGATCTTTCTCGGGCCGGACACCGAGCCTGAGCCAGATCACCACTTCGCCTACCGCGGCCGCGCCGATGAAGCTCTGGACATGGCACGCGCTATCCGCGACAAGCATCATACCTACATCAAAAACTACTACCCCTACATTCCCAACGGCCAGCACCTTACCTACCAGTGGCGCATCCTCGCCACCCAAGCCTGGGAGAAGCATTTCAAGGAAGGTAAAACCAACCCGGTTCAGAGCCGCTATTTCCTACCGCGCGAGACCGAGCAATTCTTCGATGACAAGGCGGACTGGGCCAACATCAACAACCTCATCGACCAGACTCAGCACCAGCAGAAAGTCGCCAGCTTAAAACAAGCGCTGCGCCAGCAGCAGACCCAATACTTCGACAGCGGCTTACTCCCCGAGGACATGCGCAACCGCCGCGCCGCCAAGCATGGCATTACCCTCTACCAACTTGTCCGTGACCCTAAACTTTATCCCCTAGCACAGTATCTGGATGCTGCCGACCTCGCCCTTGGAGCGAACCCAGAGAACCTCCCCGCATTTGTAAAAAACCTATCTAACTCAGATGAAGGCATGCGCTGGTGGGCGATCAACGGGCTCAAAAACCTCGGCCCCAAAGCCAAGTCCGCACAAAAAGAAATCCTCCACGCCGCCCACAATGACACCACCCAAGAAGTCCGCATCCTAGCCGCATGGATCCTACACGACTTCGGCCAGGTGGACGCCTACCGCCAAGTCATCGACGACATCAAAAAAGCCGGCATTCAAACCAAGTCTCACTACGAGACCACCATTAAGCTGGT
>ERZ1048068.881-NODE-881-length-24964-cov-17.387932_pt1 | contig 24964 bp, 23 predicted proteins | sample MGYA00383098_ERZ1048068 | MGnify/ENA primary metagenome ERZ1048068 (study PRJEB29581, sample SAMEA5548368) | metagenome | biome: marine; feature: coastal; material: water | depth 1 m | study: Short-term variability in the microbial, nano- and picoplankton... | reverse complement strand
CAGAAGTAAATCCTTCTGAAGCAACTGAACCATCAACGTCGCCTGTTCTTAAATAATCTCTGTCAGATGTTGAAGCTTTTACTTTTAATTCAAAGTTATCAAATTGCTTAGTTAAGATTATTTGTGTTAAATCAAATGTTTGTTTTGTATGAGGGTCAAAGTCTCTATTAACCTCATCGATTGATGATGGATAAATTGTGTTAGCATACTCATCATTCATATTATTAGTTTGAGCAATTATCCCAAACAGACCATCTACACTACCAGTTGTATAAGCAGGTGCGTTGAGTTGACCTTCTTTCCATGGAAGACATCCATAAAACACATTTCTTTCACAACGGTTAGCAGTGAAATGAGCTCTGCTATCATCAGCTTTATGTGATTGATGTATGAAATCAATTTCAGTTGTGTCATTAATAGTGTAATTGAGTGAAATTCTGTAATCTTCTGTACTTCTATCATCGATATTGTTTCCAGTTTCAATGTTATAAATTTGACCATCTTTTTCATAAGATTGAACAGCTATACGAGCTGCTAATTTATCTGTTAAGTCAAAATTTTGAGCATAACTCATTCTATTTTGATTGCCTTGACCAATATCAAACTTCAACGAACCTTCGAAGTTATGTTCTGGTGCTGTTGTAGTAACGTTAATGATACCGCCAGTAGCATTTCTTCCAAAAAGAGTACCTTGTGGACCGGATAAAATTTCTATTTGGGATGCATCAAAGAATCCTATAGTTGAAAATACTGAACCATTTACTTGAAGACCATTTACATGAGTTTGGACTGAAGCAGTTGAGTTTGCACCAATTGCAGTTCCAATCAAACCTCTAATACCAACGTTAGTACCAGAACCAATTCCTGGAGCTTGAATGAAGCCAGGTATTAATTCAGCCATATCTTCAGTTTCGGTAATCTGTGACTCTACTAAATCAGTTGAAGTTAAAGCCTGAACAGAAATAGCTAGATCTTGAACAGATGCTGCTTTTTTAGTAGAAGTAACAATAACTTCTTCCACTTCCTGAGCAACAAGATTGATACCAGACAAAGAAATTGTTAATGGTAATAATAATAAATACTTAGTTAATCGTAATGACATAACAAAAACCCCCCTTAGGTTTAAATGTATATAAGCGTAGGTTAAGTGAAAAAAACAATAAATACAAATATTTTAAGCTATTTATTTAGGAACAAAATCATTGCCAAATGGCCCAAAAGGGTTGCATTTTAAAATTCTTTTTATACTTATGTACAAGGCATAAAAAAAGTTGTGTCTATTAAAAGCTTCTATTGCATAGTTTGAGCAAGTCGGATTAAACCTACAAGAACTTCCTATCAGTGGAGAAATAAATTTTTGGTATAACTTGATTAGATATATAAATAAAGAATTCATCTATTTTGGTGATGCCTCTTTAACAATTTGATCAATGAATTCTTCAAGCGAATAAGAAAAATTTTCAGAACTGCCAAGCTTTCTCACAGTTATCATTTCAGCAGCTGATTCATTTTTTCCTAGGACAATAATATTAGGCACTTTAGCATTACTATGTTCTCTGATTTTGTAACTAATTTTTTCATTTCTAAGATCTAATTTAGAACGAATATTTAACTCTTTTAATCTATTATGAATTTTTTGAGCATACTCATTTACATCAGATGTTATCGAACAAATTGTTAACTGAGTTGGCGCAAGCCACAGCGGAAGTTTGCCTGCATAATTTTCTATAAGCACGCCAATAAATCTTTCAAAAGAACCAAGAACAGCCCTATGTATCATGACCGGTTGATGTTTAGACCCATCCTCGCCAACATATTCTGCATCAAGTCTTCCAGGCAAATTAAAATCAGCTTGGAACGTTCCACATTGCCATTCCCTACCGATAGCGTCAGTTAAAACAAAATCTAATTTAGGTCCATAGAAAGCACCATCACCCTCTTCAACTTCATATGGTAATTCTAGTTTATTGATAGCATTTTCAAGAGCTTGTTCAGCTTTATCCCATACTTCATCTGACCCAACTCGCACTTCGGGTCTGGTGGATAACTTAATATCGAATGAATCAAAACCCAAATCAGCATAAATTTCGGATAGTAATTCTATAAAAAGCTTAGTTTCTGACTCGATCTGATCTTCAGTACAAAAAATATGGCCATCATCTTGAGTAAACCCTCTGACACGCATGAGACCATGCATAGTTCCTGAAGCTTCATAACGATGACATGACCCAAATTCAGCATATCTTAATGGTAAATCTCGATATGATTTCAGTCCTTGGTTGTAAACCTGAACATGGCAAGGGCAATTCATTGGTTTCAAAGCATTTGTTCTTTTTTCATTGGCATGCTCTTCATCAATTTCTGTTATAAACATATTCTCTCTATATTTATCCCAATGACCAGATGCTTCCCATAATTTTCTGTCTACAACCTGTGGTGTATTAATTTCTTTATAACCACAAGCATCTAATTTTTTTCTAATGAAATCTTGAAGAAGCCTGTATATAACCCATCCATCTGGATGCCAAAAAACCATACCAGGAGCCTCTTCTTGAAAATGAAATAAATTCAGTTCTTTACCAATTTTTCTGTGATCTCTTTTTTCCGCTTCCTCTATTGAGCTTATATATTTCTGTAAGTCTTTATCATTCTTCCATGCTGTTCCATATATTCTTGTTAGCATTTTATTTTTTGAGTCACCCTTCCAGTAAGCTCCAGCTAGTTTTGTTAATTTAAATGCGCCTATGTGTTTTAAGCTTGGAAGATGCGGTCCTTTACACAAGTCTACAAAATCAGAATCGTTTTGATAGTAAAGCTGAAAATTGTCTTCTTGATCGGATTCATTAATAATTAATTCTTTATATCCCTCATCCTTAGATTTAAATACATTAATAGCCTCTTTTTTGGTATGAAAATCTTTAGTTATAGAGGCATTGGAAGAGATAATTTTTTTCATCTCTGTTTCAATAGCCTCTAAATTTTCATTGGAAATAGATTCTTTAAATTCAAAATCATAGTAAAAACCATCAGTAATTGTTGGTCCAATAGCTAACTTTGTTTCAGGATATAAATTTTTTACAGCCCTGGCTAAAACTTGAGCAGTAAGGGTATGCCTCATAATTTCAAGACCCTCATCAGAATCTATCGTAATTATTGAAACTTCCGAATCCTCTAAGATAGGGTCTGATAAGTCTTTTTGAATTCCGTTTACGGAAACTGCAATTGCTGCCTTAGCTAAGCCAGGGCCAATATCATTAGCAAGATCAAGTCCTGTGAGACCTGTTTTAAGTTCACGTACACTTCCGTCGGGTAATGAAATATTCATGAGCAATATTATAATAGTATTAAAATATTAAAAATAGACGCCTTCTTAGTTAAATGGATATAACAGATCCCTCCTAAGGATTAGTTGCAGGTTCGATTCCTGCAGAGGGCACCATATAAAAAATAAAAATATAAAATAGTTATTTTAGTTAATTAAAATTATTTAACTCGCACCACTATGTTATCCGAATGATCTAAGATATCTAATTTCTGCATAGCAAGAGTTGTTTTTATAGGTTCAAGAGTTTTATTTATTTGAGCAAATTCAGCATAACTATTAAAACCACAAACAATTTGCCATTCCGGACCAGGACCCCAAAGATCTGACATCAAATTACATCCACCGAACCCTTCATCATATTTATCAAAAATAATTTTTGCTTTTTCAGCTCTTTCTTCGAGAGTTAAGTATGGACCAAAAGAATATGTTGCCATAACAAGATATTTAGTAGGTCCAAGATTTTTTTTATCTACAGAGACCAATCTATCATCGTGATCACCATATAGCTGCCTTACATTAGGACTACTCACTCTGTCATTAATTGCAGCGAATTGCTCCCAAGTATCAAAATAGCAATACGTATAAAAAGCTCTATCTCCACCAAATGCATGACGCAGAAGTCCACAATTGTTGTATCCATCCTTTTTTAACTGTTCGACATTTTTTAAAAGATTTTTAGATAAAGTTACAGGATTTGAACCAGCTGGAATTGTGTAGGTTGATAAATATGCAAAATTATTTTCATATACCATCTTTTGATCTTCATTTTTAGCATGATGATTACTATGAAGGTTGGTATTAAAAATAAAAAGTAACAGTAATAAAAGTTTATACATAGGATCGATTAAAATGACTTGTACTTTATGTTATGGCACCAACCAATTTGATTCAACTCCATCATTCCATTTATGGAGTGCTCTTCTGTGTCCAGAGCTTTTTAAATGAAGAAATTCTAGTGTATTAAATGAAAATTTTAGAACTGCAAAGTTAGTATAGCCATCTTCTATATGCCCATCTTTTAAATCATATTCTTCAGGTACAGATATTTTTAGCGACGAGCCTCCTTGAACTGAATAGCATTTTTTAGATCTAGTTGTAGATTCAGACCATGCTTTTTTAGTTAAAGAGTCATCATAATGAACTGACATTGAGCCTTGGAGTTTAATTTGAATTTTAAGTTTTGGATCATAGCCTAATACACTTGCTGAAGTATTACGGGTGTATTGATCTATCTTTGAAGCTCTATAATCTGTATGAAATCTTAAAAATCTTTCTTTAGAATTGAAATCTCTAAGAACCATTACTCTTGTTGCAATTTGCTTATCGTCCAAAGAGGAAACCACTAATGTATGAAAAAGAGTTTTTGCATTAGTAACTGCATTAGTCAAAATTAGATTTGCACTTGTTAGTGTTTCTGAAATCTCATGGTATTCATCTGGTAAATTCATTTCTGTATTTTCTTGATTACTCATAATTTGTAATTCCAATCAGTTCCAGACTCTGTATCTTTGATTTCAATATGCATATCCATTAATTTTTGTCTTATTTCATCTGCTTTATCGAAGTTTTTTAGTCGTTTTGCTTCAAGTCTCTCTGAGATTAGATCATTGATCACCCTTTCATCCCCATCATGACTAGATTTAAACCAGCTTTTATAATCTTGCTGACAAATACCTATAAGATTTGTTGCTAACAAAAGTTTGGATTTAAACTTAGGCATATCATCGTGTGAAACTGATTTAAAATCTTTGATCAGCTTGTTTAAATTAGCTAATAGGCCTGGAGTATTTAAATCATCCATTAAAGGATCTATGAAATCCAATATGGACTCATTTATTTTTAATGGTTTTATATTCTCGATATCAACTAAAATTTTATACAGCTTATCTAAAAGGACTTTGGCTTGGTGCATCACCTTCTCATTCCAGTCTAACCCTTGCCTATAATGAGAGGATAAAAGTGATAAACGAATTACCTCTCCATTATTTTCTTTTATTAAATCTTTGACTAGAGAAATATTACCTAAAGATTTAGACATTTTTTCTCCATCAACAGTTACAAAACCGTTATGCATCCAATAATTAACATAAGATTTAGGATTGCTAGCATCAGCAGATGAACAACAGCTTTGCGCAATCTCATTCTCGTGATGTGGAAAAGTTAGATCTCTACCACCACCATGAATATCAAAAGGTAACCCCAAAGTTTTTTCTGACATAGCAGAACATTCTGTATGCCAGCCAGGCCTTCCATAACCCCATGGGGAGTTCCAACCTGGTTGCTTATTATTGCTTGGTTTCCACAGTACAAAATCAGCAGGATCTTTTTTAAAAGGTGCGACTTCAACCCTGCTTCCTGCTATCTGCTCATCACGATTTCTTTTGGAGAGTTTTCCATAATTTTCATAAGAAGGAACGTGAAATAAAACATGGCCATCTTTTTCATATGCATGATTTTTGATAACAAGATCTTGTATAAGGGATATCATTTCATTTATATATTCTGTTGCTTTGGGTTGGATATCAGGAGCTTTGACCTCTAGCTTTGACATGTCCTGATTATATATGTCGGAATATTTCTGAGTGATCTCATTAATAGGCACATTTAAATCATTAGCTACTTCAATTATCTTGTCATCAATATCAGTTATATTCGATACATAAGTTACCTTCGGATAGATATATCTTAATACTCTTACTAAAGTATCGAAAACAACCGCCATCCGAGCATTACCAATATGAGCATAGTTATAAACAGTTGGGCCGCAAGCATAAATTTTTACATGCTTAGGATTGATTGGAGTGAAGACTTCTTTTTTTCCTGAAAAAGTATTAAATACTTGTATATTTTTTTTCATACTTTTGGTCTTAGGTTTACTATATCTAGTTCTCTTAATTTATTTAACAAAGGTAATAAAGGCATACCTCGAATGGTATAAGAACTGCCATCCACAGAAGAAAACAGGTTGCAGCCCAAAGATTCAAATTTATATGCACCAGCAGCATTAATTGGATTTTCTAACTTAACATAGTTAATAATTTCATCTTCTGATAATTCATGCATTGTCATTTTTACAACTTCAGAGTATTCCCATAACTTGATACCATTTTTGTATATACATATTCCACTATGTTGAAAATGCACAGTTCCTGATAGCAATTTTAAATTTTCAATTGCTTTATCTACCGAGCCTGGTTTATCAAAAACTTTTGAGTCACAAATACACATTTGATCTCCACCAATTACGATGTGATCTGGATTTTCAGTACTTACATCAACTGCTTTAGCAATAGCAAGCTCTATTACTTGTTGTTCAAACGAAAGATGATTCAGCTTCTTTTTTAAAGCATCTTCATCAGTATTTGTCTTAATAACAATAAAGGGGATACCAGCATCCTCTAGCATTTGCTTTCTACTTTGAGAACCTGATGCTAGTATTATTGGAGTTTTTGGACTGATACTTGCTTCTAGTATCTTTTCCGAATCCATTTAGAATTTTTTAGGCGAATTTATTAAGTTAATAAATTCTTCTCTGGCTTTATTGTCCTCTCTGAATATACCTAACATTCTTGATGTTATAGTGCTTGATTCAGTTTTATGAATACCTCTTGTACTCATACACCCATGACCAGCATCTACAACAACTGCAACGCCCTTTGGTTGAAGAACTTCATTTATGGTATCTGCAATCTGAGCAGTCATTGTTTCTTGAGTTTGAAGTCTTTTTCCAAAAGCATCTACAAGTCTTGCTAATTTACTTATTCCGACAACTCTATTGTTGGGTATATATCCAACATGAGCTACTCCAATAATTGGAACCATATGATGTTCACAATGTGATTCAACTCTTATGTCACGAACAATAACTGCATCATCATAGCCTTCAACTTCCTCAAAAGTCTTACTTAAAATTGCAACAGGATCATCATGATATCCTGAAAAAAATTCTTTATAAGCTTTTGCTACTCTCTTTGGTGTTTCAATAAGACCCTCACGATCAGGGTCGTCTCCAGCCCATAATATTAGTTTTCTTACCGCTTCAAGAACTTCAACTTCAGATGGTTTATTGCTCATAACATTTCCTTATAAATGGGTTTATTTTATATGATAATAGAGAGATTTTAAAAGTTTTTCTATAAAAAAGGGAGCTACAGCTCCCCTTTTTTATGGTTTATAAGCTAAATGAGATCTGTGATTAGTTTTAATACAACTGACAAGACAAAAGATGAAATAATAACAGCTCTTACAGATGTTATAGCTGGTAACATTTTGCCCCAAATAGCATTCGCTTCAATAGCAAAAATAATAGCCAAGCCTATCAACAAACTTGTGCTACTCCATTCAGGATGAATTATGAGGCCTGTGGCATCTTGTCCGTGCGCGGAATAAACCATATACATCAACATAGGCACAGAAAATAATGTATTTGTTCTTGATGCTAATCCAGCCTTAGCTCCAGCTGCCGCAGCATCACCCTCTTTCATACCTAAAACAATTTTTTGGTTTCTCCAGATAATTCCCCAGACATTCAGCATCATTAAGGTTCCCATGGTAGCTCCTAGTATAATTTCAGTACCAATTCTTGCGCTAATTTGATGAAGTAGAATTACACCTGTAAGAAAAGTAAATAAAGCAGCCCATCTAAACCACCATAAAGCATTTGGGGCTAATTTTTTAAATACATCTGCTTTAGCATCTGGCTCTGCAACTTTTACATATTCGGCTTGAATAAAATTAAAGTAATAAAGTAGCCCTATCCATGCAATACCAAAAAGAATATGAAAAGCCCTAAAAAAAGATTGGTCGGTCAAAATATCCATGTCACTCCTTGTAAAAATGTGCTTATACATATATTAAATTAAATCTATGTTTAAATCTAATAAAAATGGGGCTTAAAGCCCCATTTTTAGTTGAACAGTAACAAGAATTACATCATACCGCCCATACCACCCATTCCGCCCATATCAGGCATTGGAGGCATTGGAGCATCATCCTTAGGAATATCTGTAACCATAGCTTCTGTAGTAATCATCATTCCAGCAACAGAACCTGCTGCTTGAATTGCAGTTCTAGTGACTTTAGCAGGATCAAGTATACCCATCTCTATCATATCCCCATATTCACCTGATGATGCATTAAAACCGTAGGAACCAGTACCTTCCTTAACATTAGCTAAAATAACAGATGATTCCTCACCAGCATTTGAAACTATTTGTCTTAGGGGTGCTTCAAAAGCTTTTTTAGCAATATTTACACCAACATTTTGGTCATCATTTTCACCAGTAACTTTTTCAACTGCCTCAAGACATCTAATTAAAGCTGATCCTCCTCCAGGAACGACTCCTTCTTCAACAGCTGCTCTCGTTGAATGAAGTGCATCTTCGACTCTAGCTTTTTTCTCTTTCATTTCCACTTCAGAACCCGCGCCTACTTTTATAACGGCAACACCACCAGCGAGTTTGGCAACTCTCTCTTGCAGTTTTTCTTTATCGTAATCTGATGAAGTATCTTCAATCTGAGCTCTGATTTGATTAACTCTGGCAGCAATGTCTTTTTCATCTCCTGCACCATCGATGACGGTAGCGTTATCTTTATTCAAGACAACTCTTTTTGCAGTTCCAAGGTCTTCAACGGTGGCACCCTCTAATGAAAGGCCAACCTCGTCAGAAATAACTGTTCCACCAGTAAGAATAGCAATATCTTCAAGCATTGCTTTTCTTCTATCACCAAATCCAGGAGCTTTACAAGCAGCTGCCTTAACAATACCTCTAAGATTGTTAACAACTAATGTGGCCAATGCTTCGCCTTCTATATCTTCTGCAATAATTAAAAGCGGTTTGCCTGCTTTTGCAACTGATTCAAGTAATGGTAATAAATCTCTAATATTTGAAATTTTCTTATCGAATAATAATATAAGCGGGCTTTCAAGCTCAACTGTCATATTGTCTTGATTGGTAACAAAATAAGGAGATAAATAACCTCTGTCAAATTGCATTCCTTCAACAACATCAAGCTCATTTTCAATACCACTTCCCTCTTCAACAGTAATAACACCCTCTTTGCCGACCTTTTCCATAGCTTCAGCAATAATATCGCCGACAGCATGATCTCCATTGGCAGATATTGTTCCAACTTGAGCAATAGCTTTACTATCTGCACATGGAACACTTAAACCTTTTACATGCTCAACAGCAGCGCTTACAGCTTTATCAATACCTCTTTTAAGATCCATAGGATTCATACCTGCGGCAACAGCTTTGTTACCTTCATTAACAATAGATTGTGCAAGGACTGTTGCAGTAGTTGTTCCATCACCCGCCTCATCATTTGTCTGAGAAGCTACTTGTTTGATCATTTGAGCTCCCATGTTTTCAAATTTATTTTCTAGCTCAATCTCTTTAGCAACAGAAACCCCGTCTTTAGTAACTGTCGGTGCTCCAAAAGACTTATCTAAAACAACATTTCTTCCTTTTGGACCAAGTGTTACTTTAACTGCGTCTGCAAGTGTATTAACACCATCAAGCATTTGACTTCTTGCACTATCTCCAAACTTTACATCTTTAGCTGACATTTTTTTTCTCCCTTTATAATTAATAAATTTTTATTCAATAACGCCGAAAATATCACTTTCGCTCATGATAAGAAAATCTTCGCCATCAAGTTTAACTTCATTACCTGCATACTGTCCGAATAAGACTGTATCACCTGCTTTTACATTCATAGTAGAAACCTCTCCCGAGTCATTTTTTTTACCTGGACCAACTGATATAACCTCACCTTGAGATGGCTTCTCTTTAGCAGAACCCGAGAGAATAATACCTCCTGATGATGTTTCTTCTTCTTCGGTTCTCTTAACAAGAACTTTGTCATGTAAAGGTCTTAGTTTCATTTTTTATCTCCTATTAAAATAATTCTAAAATTTTATGTTAGTTTTCTAACTTAAACACTAGTTAAGGTCTAAAAAAAAGAAATCAATAGCTTAGGTGATTTTTTTATTAAAAATAATCAGCGCTATTAAAATTCCAGCTAAGTTTGCGATCAAATCAGCTATTTCGAAATAACGATATGGATGATAAAAATGAATAATTTCAATAAGAAGTCCAAAAGAAAATATAAGCCCTAATAAAAGTAACTTGTTAAAATTGAAATAACAATTAAGGCCTATAGTGGTGATGTATAGAAATATTAGTGCATGAATTATCTTATCTGTTATGAAGGATAATGCAGCAATATTTGGTATTGATGAGGCTGGCACAATGCTAAAGTACATCACCATTCCAAGGGATATAAAAAAGATAATTCTATAGAGTCTTTTCATGATTAATTAAAAAATTTCTGTATCCAAATAACAATAAAATAGAAGGAACTGTAAGTAAAGACGTGGTTATATAAAAACCCATCCACCCATATTCAAATCCAAAAATTTCTTGAAGATAATTAGCCCATAATCCTGATAAACCCTTAAGTGCAAATCCTGGTCCCGCCATAAACCCTGTTAATAGTGCATATTGGAACCCAGTATATTTCTTTGAAACTAAACTTGTAAGAAACGCGATATTCACAGTCCCAACTATCCCTGCAGCTAGACTATCCATTGCTACAATTATTGCCAATAAGATAATACTTTTTTCTGCTATTGCTACATAAGCAAACAAAATATTAGTTATCATTACAAGAAAGGCACCTACAAAAAGTGATTTAAAAATTTTTAGTCTCTTTATTAAAAGACCTCCAAAAAATATGCCAAATATTGATGCAAATAATGCAATTATTTTAACTACTGCGCCTATCTCGGTCAGTGTGAAACCCATATCAATGTAAAAAGGTGTTGCCATAGGGCCCATCACAATATCTGTAAGTCTATATGTTGCTATTATCAATAACAGGATGGATGCCATAAATAAACCAAAGCGAGAAATAAAATCTTTTAAAGGCTCAACAATAGAATTTTTAAAGTTTAGCTTTCCAAGTTCTGTGTTCTTTTCTTCCCTGGAGAAGATAATGCCAAGCAGACCAAGACACATTAAGCCAGCCATTAATTTAAAAGTTGAAGACCATCCGTTTACATCAGCAAAAATTAAAGCAAGTGATGTTGCTGCAATGATGGCTAATCTATAGCCCAGCTGATATGAAGCTGCTAAATTTCCTTGATCACTAATATGCGCATACTCTATTCTAAAAGCATCAATTGCAATATCCTGAACCGAACCAGCAAATGCAACTATTGATCCAACAATACAAAATAAAATAAAATTTTCAAGTGGGTTTATATTGGATATAGTTAATAAGCTTACAAATATAATAATTTGCATAAAAGCTATCCAACTTTTTCTATGTCCTAAACGAGCTAAAAAAGGGATTGAAAACCTATCTACAAAAGGTGCCCATGCAAACTTAAAAGTATATGCAAAAGTTATCCAAGTAAAAAAGCCAATATAACTTAAATCAACATTGATATCTCTTAACCAAGCCGTTGAAGTGCTTATTAATAAAATATATGGAAGGCCAGATCCAAAGCCAAGCGAGAGCATAACAAACATTTTCTTATAGTTATACATTGGCTAAATACCTATCCCACTCAAACATTGCACCTGGGTCTGTTTTCCTGCCAGGTGAAATTTCAGAATGTCCTTTTATATTGTCTTTGTTTATTAATGAATACTCTTTAATTAACAATGACGTTAGCATGATTAGTTGATCATATTGAATATCTTCAAAAATATCATCATCAGCACCCTCTAATTCAATACCTATTGAGAAATTATTACAATCCTCCTTCCCCTTAAATGAAGATACACCAGCATGCCATGCTCTCTTATTGAACGGCACAAATTGTATTATTTCCCCACTCCTTTTGATTAGCGCATGAGCAGATACTTTCAATCCATCTATGGCTTTATAAAATTTATGCGAAGAAAAATCTAATTTATTTAAAAAAAAATTTTCTATGTCGGTTGTATTATATTTTTTTGGGGGCAAGCTTATTGAGTGAATCACTAGTAAACTTATGTCAGTATCCATTGGCCTATCGTTAAAATTAGGTGACTCTAAGAATTTTATCCCTTGAAGCCTGTGGTTTTTAATTTTCATTTATCTTAATAAGGGTGGTAATTTAAAAAATATATTCTCTTTATCTTCACCATTTTCATTAATATTTGCGCCCGTATGCTTCCTAAGTGCTTTAGCTATTTCCTGAACTCTTTCTTCAGGTGCAGATGCGCCTGCAGTAATTGAGATAGTAGAACAGCCATCTAAATCAGACAAATTAAGTTCTTCAAATTCGTCTATCAAAACTGACTTGCATCCGCACTTTTCTGCAAGTTCTTTTAATCTATTTGAGTTAGAACTATTTACTGATCCTACAACAATCATATAGTCAGATTCCAGTGCCAATTGTTTTACAGCATCTTGCCTATTTTGTGTTGCATAACAAATGTCATCATTTTTTGGGACCTTTATATTAGGGAATCTTTCTCTCAAGATACTAATTATAGATTTAGTATCATCAACACTTAATGTAGTTTGTGTAACTAATGCAAGCTCATCTGGCTTAGAAACAATAATTTCAGATGCCTCTTTCTCATCTTGAACTAAATATATGTTGCTAAAGTTGTTATTGATATGTCTTCCCATAGTACCCTCAACCTCAGGATGACCTTCGTGACCTATTAAAATAATATCTTTTTCTGATCTAGCATGACGTATTACTTCCATGTGAACTTTTGTTACAAGAGGACATGTTGCATCAAAATATTGTAGATTTCTTGCTTTGGTAGTTTCTTCAACTTCATTTGAGACACCATGAGCGCTAAATACAACTAAAGAGTTGTCAGGAATTTCATCAATTTCTTCGACAAAAATAGCTCCCCTTCTCTTTAAATCTTCAACAACAAATTTATTATGAACAACCTCATGTTTTACATAAACAGGGCTTCCGTATATTTCAAGAGCTTTATTTACGATATCAATAGCTCTATCAACACCAGCGCAAAAACCTCGAGGATTAGCTAGCTTAATTTCTCTAACTTTTGTCGGCATGCTCACTTTTAAATAATTCAAAATATATAAGAAGAATTGCTCCAATACTAATAAATGCATCTGCAGGATTAAAGATAAAAAAAGAGAATTTAGTAGTATTTAGATATAAAAAATCCGTAACGTATCCATCTGGAATCCTGTCAAGTATATTACCCAAAGCTCCTCCTATAATCATGGATAGAGCAAACTTCTTTGAAGAGTCATCTTCTTTTTTTAGAAGTACAAATATATAAATAACAATAAATATGCCGATAATAGTCAATACATTTGATAATAACCTTGCATCAAAATCTAAAAAGCCAAATGCAATGCCAGAGTTAAATATTAAATAAAGATCTACAAAAGGTATAAAGCCCTGTATCTCAAATTCATTGAGGTGAGTTAATGCAAATTGCTTTGCGCAAATATCTATTAAAATAAAAATTACAATATATTGATAATATATATTTCTAAACAAAATATCTAACTTCCCCAATTGAATCTATGTTCTCTTCGCATCGAAGACAGACCTCGGGATGGGATTTGCTCTTTCCAACTGAGCTATCTCTATGCCAGCACCTTGTACATTTCTCTTCATTAATATTTTCAATTGAAATTTCTAAGGCTTGTCCAGCTATAACTGACGCATTCGAGGATATAAAAACAAAATGAAGCTCATCGCCTAATTTTTCAAGAATAGCTTTATCTTCTTCATTAGCAGAAATAATTACGTTAGCATCGAGCGAACCTTTAAGCTTATTTTCATTTCTTAGGCTTTCAATAGATTGATTTACCAGATCTTTAATCTCAAAAATTCTTTTCCAGTCATTACTTTCAATATTCTGCAATTGATTGGTATTCTCCTGAATATAGGTTGAAAGAAATACAGATTCTTTCTGATTTTTTAAACTTTTATGTGTTTGCCATATTTCCTCTGCTGTGAAGGATAAGATGGGCGCAACTAACCTGACTAAAATATTAAGTACATAATTTAAACTCGTTTGACACGATTTTCTTGCCAGTGAACTATTTTTACATGTGTAAAGACGATCTTTGACTATATCTAGGTAGATCCCACCCAGCTCATGAACACAAAAATTGTGAATTCTTTGGACTGCATTGTGATAAGAGTACATTTCGAAATATTTAATGACATCCTCTTCAAGTTTTTGAGTTTCTAGTATTATCCATTTATCAAGTTCAACCTGCTCATCAAATTTTACTTTTTCATTTTCATTGAAGTCATTTAAATTGCCAAGAATAAATCTAAATGTATTTCTAATTCTTCTATATTGATCTGATACTCTTTTAAGAATTTCGTCAGAAGCAACCATTTCACTTCTAAAATCTGTAGAGGCCACCCATAGCCGCAATATATCTGCTCCTAAGCTATCCCAGACTTTCTGAGGTGATACAACATTGCCTAATGATTTAGATTGTTTTCTTCCATTTTCATCGACTACAAACCCATGAGTAAGTACTTCTTTGTAGGGAGCTCTTCCGTTCATGGCAATACTTGTAAGAAGTGATGATTGAAACCATCCTCTATGCTGGTCTGAGCCCTCTAAATACAAATCAGCAACAATATTTCTTGAAAATCTTTTTTCAGAAACAGTCGAATGAGTTACTCCTGAGTCAAACCATACATCTAAAGTATCTAAAGTCTTGGTGTATGAATCAGCATCGTCAATATAATCATTTAAATCTAAAGAATCCCATTGTGAAATGCCATTTTTTTCAATGACATCCGCAAACTTATCGAAAAGTTCTATTTGATTAGGATGAATGTCACCTGTCTCTTTATGAATTACTAATGTTATTGGAATACCCCAGTTTCTCTGCCTGGAAATACACCAATCAGGTCTATCAGTTAACATACTTTCTATTCTTTGAAGACCCCAAGAAGGCTCCCATTGAACATCATTGATACTATCTAAAGCTTTATTTAATAAATTTCCTTGATTCATAGAAATAAACCACTGGGCTGTAGAAGTAAATACTAGAGGTGTCTTATGTCTCCAACAATGCGGATATGAATGATGATAGTCATCACAATTGATTAATACATTTTTTTCAACTAATTTTTCAATAACTAAAGAATCGGCTTTAAGAGGAGGTAATCCTGCAATAAAATCTATTTCTTTTTTAAATAATCCATTACTGTCTAGTGCTTTATAAGTTTCTACATTGTTTTTCTTGCATACTAGGAAGTCGTCCATTCCATGCGCTGGCGCTGTATGAACGCAACCGGTTCCAGCTTCAGTTGTAACGTGATCAGCATGAAGAAGAACTGACTTTCGATCTAAAAAAGGGTGGTGTAATTCAATATTGTTAATATCGCTGCCTTTTACTGTTGATATTTTAGAAATATTTGTATCCCACCTTAGGGAGCAAGATTCAATCATAAAGTCAGCAATAACATATAATGAACTTTCAAATTTAACCAAGGAATAGTCCAATTCTGGGTTAATGCATACAGCAACATTAGAAGGGATTGTCCAAGGAGTGGTTGTCCAGATAATAAAAGAAATAGGCCCATCTCCAGCAAAATTAAAAACTTCTTTTATCTTTTCTAAGCTTTTATTATCAAGCTTAAAACCAACATCAATAGATTTTGAAACTTTGTTTTGATATTCAACTTCAGCCTCAGCGAGAGACGAACGACAGTCCTGACACCAATGAACAGGCTTTTCACCTTTTTGAATGTGCCCACCTTCAAAGATTTTTCCCAAAGCTCGAACAGCATCTGCCTCAAAGGATGAATCCAAACTTTTATATGGATCATCCCATTCTCCAAAAACTCCAAGCCTTATAAAATCTTTTTTTTGATTATCAATTTGGGTAAGTGCATATTCCTTACAAGCCTGCTGAAACTTTTTTTTATCTTGAACTAATTCGCTTCTTTTCCCATGTTTTTTTTCTACATTGAGTTCAATTGGCAGCCCATGACAATCCCAACCAGGAACATATGGGGCATTTTTTCCTAACAATGTTTTAGATTTTATAGTTATATCTTTTAAAATTTTGTTAACTGAATGACCAAGGTGGATTGACCCGTTAGCATAAGGAGGCCCATCATGCAGAATAAAATTATCACCATCTTTTCTTAATTCTCTAATTTTTTGATAAATATCAATATCACGCCAAAAATCTAGTATTTCAGGCTCTTTCCTTGGCAATCCAGCCTTCATAGATAAGCTAGTTTCTGGAAGATTTAATGTATCCCTATAATTAATTGTCATATTGTTTTACTTAAAAAAATTTTTGCAGTTTTTATGTCTTCTTGAATTTGAGATTTTAACACGCTCAGGTTTGCAAATTTCTTTTCTTCTCGTATTTTATTTATAAATTCAACCTCTAATCTTTTAGAATAAATATTTGAATCAAAATTAAATAAGTGCACTTCTAGAACAGGATTAGAGCCTCCAACAGTAGGTCTTAATCCCATATTTGCAATGCCATCTATTGATTGATTATCTAAAGAACACCTGACTGCGTATACTCCTGAAATTGGCAATTTCTGCTTTGGAAGCCAAATATTTGCTGTTGGTATTCCAATTGTCCTTCCGAGATGTTGACCATGGACAACTTTACCAGAAAAAGTATAAGGCCTCCCCAGGAGATTCTTTGCCAAGGCAAAGTTATTTTCTAGAAGAGCTTTTCTAATTCTTGTGCTACTAACACGCTTATTTAGATACTCATAAGTATCTGTATTAAAAACATTAACATTATTTTTTACGCCCCATTTTTTAAGAAGCTCAAAATCACCAGCCCTATTAGCTCCAAATCTAAAATCATCGCCAACAGTAAGAGATGATAGACCAGTTGGTTCTAATATATTAGATATAAACATCTCAGGAGTCATCTTTCTTAAAGAATTATTAAATTTTAAAAAGAATGCAAAATCGATACCATTTTCTTTCAATAATTCAAACTTTTTTCTCCAAGGGCAAATTCTTGGTGGTGCTTCAGCATAAGTGTTGGTTGATAGAGCAAAGTATTCTGATGCATGTGGTTCTGTAAAAAACACTATTGACGATGCTTTCGTTTTTTCTGCTGTATCTTTTATTTTAGATAGAATAGATTGATGTCCTTTATGTAAGCCATCAAAATTTCCAATAGTTCCATGAAGATTAGTGTTTGGATGAAGCTTTTTAAAAAGCTCTAAATTATGCTCTCCTCTTATTAAATACATCTTAATTCAGCACTTCTTTTAATGGATGGCCTAAAATTTGTCTACAAGTTACAAAATAAATTAATGCTGACATGGTAACTTTAAATAGCAAAACAAAAATCCGTTCTAATTGATTTAGTTGATAAAAATCATAGAAATCTCTACAAAAAATTAGAAATACTAATATAAGAATTGAAGAAATGATGATGGATAGGTTAAATCTACTTAACGGATTTTTTACATGAATAAAACCGTCTTTAATTAATATTAATTCTAGAATTAAAACGCTAATAATTGCTGCTAGAGAGCTACCAAAAGCTATACCAACATGACCGAATCCTAGCTTAAAGGCTAATAGATAGTTTAAAAATGCATTTAAAAACAATGACACTAATGCTACATACATTGGAGTCTTAGTGTCTTTTCTTGAAAAAAATGCAGGAGTAAGAACTTTCATTAACATAAAAAATGGGAGTCCTAAGGAATATGCCATTAAACTTAATGAAGTTTGTTGCACATCGTAAGGTGTAAACTCACCCCTATAAAAGATTGTGCTTATTAAGTCTATAGAACATATGTACAAACCAATTAGGCATGGTATTCCAATAAGCAATACAAATCTTTGGCCTTTTTGAAGCTCATGAATAAATAATTTTTTATCATTAGTAATATTAATTTTTGATAAAGTAGGTAGAAGTATTGTGCCAATTGCTATAGCAAAAATTCCCATAGGGAATTGAATTAGTCTATCAGAAACATATAGCCATGTTGGGCTTCCTGTCTGAAGCAATGAAGCAAAAACAGTATCAATTAGTAAATTAATTTGAATAATGCCGCCCGCCAATAGTGCAGGTAGCATCAATTTTAAAACTTTCATTTGACCTGGATGAGAAAAATTAAGTTTTGGTCTGGGAAGTCTTTCAATATTCTTCAGGGCAAAGATATGTATTAATAGTTGTAAAAATCCTGCTATAAGAACACCCCATGCTAATGCATAAACTGGTAAATCCAAGATTGGAGCTATAAACATTGCTGCAATGATTAAAGTAATATTAAAAATAAGAGGGGTAAATGCAGGTATTGAGAATCTATCATGAGTATTCTGGATGCCACTTGCAAAAGATACGAGTGATATTAACCCTAAATAAGGAAACATTATTCGAAGTAGATCTATAGCAATTATTCTTTTTGAATCATCAAAATAGAAACCTGGTGCAAAAAGAAGAATAAACACAGGAGTAATTATTAGCACAACAATAGTAAAAATAAATAATATACTTAAAAAAGAACCTGCTAAAGAGTTAAGAAATTCATATGTACTTTGTTTGTTATGATCTTTTTGATAATCGCTATAAATTGGTATGAAAGCTTGATTAAAAGCTCCTTCAGCAAAAAATCTTCTAAATAGATTCGGTATTTTAAGTGTTACAACAAAAATATCATGAAATACTGAGGCACCTAGAAGGCTTGTCGTAGCTACATCTCTTACAAGTCCAAATACTCTAGAGAGACCAGTCAATGATGAAACCTTAGCAAGAGAAGAATAAATTTTACTTTTTGGCAATTTATTCACTATTTATAAAATCTAATGAAGCAGAATTAATACAATACCTTAATCCAGTAGGTTTTGGACCATCATTAAATACATGTCCCAGATGCGCATCGCATTCTTTACACCTAACCTCTATTCTTGTCATGCCATGTGAATGATCTGATTTTTCAATAACTTTATGTTTATCTTTGGGTACAAAAAAACTAGGCCATCCACAACCCGCATCAAACTTAGCTTCCGATTCAAAAAGTGGAGTTTTGCAACATATGCAAGTATATGAACCTTTGGCATTAAAATCCCAATATTTGCCTGTGAAAGGTCGCTCAGTTCCGGCCTTCCTAGTAACATAATAGCTCTCATCAGAAAGTTCAGATTTCCATTGTTCATCAGTTTTTTTTATTTGTGACATATCATAATTGTAAAGAACAACTATAAATATAGGTAGGCTTATATAAGAGATTAACTTAAGTTATATTATTATATCTGATGAAATTAGCTTATCTGAGTTATTTGCAAATTCTACAAAGTCATTAAGTAATAAATCTGAAGGAGTATATATTCGTCTTCTCTTATCAATAACTGAAGATGATTCATTAATGTACCCTAGCTTTACTGCTTGTTTTAGAATTTGAAGCCTCTTTATTCTTGAAGCAAATTTTTTAGGAACCAAAGAAATTGCATATTCTTGTGATATCTCATTATTCTCTAATGATTCCCACATAAAACTCATTAAAAAATAAAATTTATAAGTATCCGATTGAAAAAAATTAACTGAATCAGGATTATTTGGGTTATCCAGAGATGCACTCAAGACTCTTCTAATCAATTTTTTTGAATTTTTGAAAGACTTTTCGTCTAATTTTTTTTCTAAATTCATGCTTAAACTAAATATACAAAAATTACTAGCACAATTTTGGTGCCAGTATTAACAATACCAAATATGTGAATGATTATCATTTACATTATACATACTAATCAATGAATATATGCAAACCTAAAATTTTTTAATAATATTTAAATCCTTGATACAGAAAGTTTAGGTTTCTAATAAATATCTCTTCTGAATGGATGATTTTTTCTACGCTTTTTAAATGTTTTAGAGAATTCATTATCTGATGAACCCTCATAAGTTAATTTAAAATTATCGGACTCATCTTTTATATTATATGTCTCTAGATAATCATCTAATTTATTAGTCTTTGCAGTTTTTGTATTTAAAAAATTATTGTTAATCGTGTCTATATTATTTTTTTGTATTTCAGAACTAAGTTTGATATATCTTTGGAGTTCTTTAATAAGAAAAATTGTTCCATTAATTTTTCCATTATAACTATGGCCTGCGATATGAGGTGTAGATATTAATGAGTAATGGATGATATCTTTTGTTGGAACTGGTTCATTCTCCCAAACATCAGAAATATATCTTAATTTATTATTTTTTATAATTTCTTTTTCACTAACAATCCCTCCTCTAGAGGTATTTATTAGAATCTTATTTTCAATATCTCTAATAAATTTTGAATTTATCATATTGTGTGTTGGGAATTTACCAGTTTTTGTATAAGGCACATGAAGACTTATTAGACTTGTATTTTTTATTTGATTTAAATCAGATAGGAAATCTAAATCTAAATAAGGATCATAAGAAAAATTACTTATTGATAATTTATCAAGTGCTTTTTTTAATCCTAAGCCAATATTTCCACAACCTACAATTCCTACATTATCGTTTTTGTTAAAAAGTTTAGCTTTTTTTAAGTATGCTATTGTTGAAAGTACATAATTTATAACAGAAAGTGCATTACATCCTGGTGCGTGAAACCATTCAATATTTTTTTTAATTAAGAATTTGCTATCTATATGATCATGTCCAGCTGTTGCTGATCCAACAATTTTAATTTGGGTATTTTTGAGTAAAGATTCATCAACTTTGGTTGCAGATCTCACAAATAAAACCTCAGCATCTTCGATGGTTTTATTATTAATTTCATCCTGATGAAGATAGATAAAATTAATTTTATCCATCCCTTCTAAGGCTATTATAATATCTTCAAAGTATTTAATATCCTTATCAATTATAACCTTCACTTTTAGTTTGATTTATCTGGAATTACTAAACTTTTTAGCCACCCTAAAAAAGAATTTTTTGATAACGAATATCTATCCAAAGAATCAAAATCATTAGCCAACCTAATTGGATCTTTAAAAAAATCTTTTCTTGTATTAAAGTTCTGCTTTTTTAGCTCTTTCACTAGTTTTGCTGGATTTCCTGCAAATATTGAGTTAGGTGGAACATCTTTTGTCACTACAGCTCCTGCGCCAATAATGCTATTTTTTCCAATTCTTACTCCCTTACAGATAATTGCACTATCACCAATCCAAACATTGTCCTCAAAAATTACAGGTTTTGTATTTCCAACAGGTTCAGCTCTATCATATAAACCATGCCAATCTGCATCAGAGATATATGCTCCATGAGCAATCATACATGCATCACCAATAATGATACTTTTGGCTGACATGATTCTAACGCCGGGTGTAATTAAACAATACTTACCAATTTTAATCTCGCCTTCATGATCACCAATATTCCAAGAGGTGAGTTGAATTAGCGCGTCACTTGCTCCGATTAAAGTTGGATAATTGTCTATTGAAACATTTTCTCCAAATACTTTTATATAACTTGGTTTAAAGTATGTGCCACCCTTACCAAGAAACTTAAACTGGGGTTTTAAAAAATGTCTGACATACATTCTAATAATTTTGTTAGTTATTTTTTTTAACCAATATGGTCTATTGTCTTTTCTGATATTAATCTCCTATTAATTTATTTTAATATGATAAAGTAGCAAAAAATTATTTCTTAAAGTGATAGTCATAAGTAAATATATTATAGAGTTTAAGCAACTTATTAAAATAGGTGTTCCAATATTTGGATCACAGTTATCTTATATGTTAATGGGAACTACCGATACAATTATTGCTGGCAGGGCTAGTCCTTCAGATCTTGCTGGCTTGGGTGTAGGTAATTCAATATCAATGACAGTTTTTATGTTTACTTCAGGTGTAATATTTGCCGTAACACCAATAGTTGCTCAACTTTATGGAGCTAAAAAATTTCAACAAATAGGTCAAAAACTTCGTGAAGTTTTATGGATAGCATTATTTTTAGGGATTTTAATAGGGATTATTTTTATGAACATGGGTTTGGTTCTTAACGCCCTACCAATTGAAAAAAGTATTACAGACATTTCAACCAAATATTTGCAGGCTGTAGCTCTAGGATTTACCTTTCTAACAATATTCACTTGTTTAAGATGTTACAGCGAGGGAATGAAGCTTACTATTCCTGTTTTTGTAATAGCATTCTTTGGTATGATTTTAAATATTCCTCTAGATATGATTTTTGTATATGGCTGGTTTGGTGCGCCTAAGCTAGGAGGAGTTGGGTGCGGTATTGCTACAACTATTGTTTCATTTATTATGATGATCACTTTATTTATCTACATCACAATAAGTAAAAAATATAAAAAGACAGAACCTTTTTCTAAATTTTCTTGGCCTTCGTTAGAGACCACAAAAGAGTCTATTAAGCTCGGTGTCCCAATAGGACTTGGAATATTTATAGAATTAAGTATGTTCTCTGGTGCTGGTATCATTCTAGCTGTTCTTGGTGAGTCTATTGTTGCAAGTCACTATATAGCTATAAATATTGCTAGTTTATTTTTTATGATTCCTTTGTCTATTGGCTTAGCAGCTGCTACAAGAGTTGGAAACTTAATTGGTGAGGAGAATCCTGGACAAGCAACAACAGCATCATATTCAACAATATACATGTGTATTATTGCAGCTTTAGTAAATATAATAATTATTCTAAGTTTTAAAGAATTTATAGTCGGAATCTATACCACAGATAAGATTGTATTTAATTTGACAGTAGGATTGTTAATATTTGCAGCTATTTTTCAATTACCTGACGGTATACAAATGGGTGCTCTAGGTAGTCTAAGAGGTTATAAAGATACCTTTATACCAATGATTTTATTATTAATATCTTATTGGATTTTTGCTTTACCAACTGGTTACTATCTTACAAATATAGGTTTTGGTAACCCTTTTGGGGCGTCAGGTATGTGGATAGGAATGATTATAGGTTTGAGTATATTCTCATTGCTCTCTATCATGAGATTAAGATGGGTTATGACTAAAAATTTGAGATCTTATATTTAGAGAACTTCTTTAACCTTAGCTCCAATTTCAACAAGGTTATTGGCTACATGAACTCCGCATTCTTTTAATTTAGCTATTTTGTCTGCAGCTGTTCCTTTTCCACCAGATATAATAGCTCCTGCATGACCCATTCTTTTACCAACAGGAGCAGTTTGTCCAGCTATATATGAAATAACTGGTTTTGATACATAATTTTTTATATATTCTGCAGCATCTTCTTCAGCTGTGCCGCCAATCTCTCCTACCATTACTATCGCTTCAGTTTTTTCATCCTCTTCAAATAGCTTTAAAATATCAATAAAGGAAGAGCCTGGAATAGGATCACCACCTATCCCAACACAGGTACTTTGACCAAACCCTAAATCAGTTGTCTGTTTGACAGCTTCATAGGTGAGGGTTCCTGATCTAGAGATAATACCTATAGATCCAGGCATATGAATATTGGCAGGCATAATACCAAGCTTAGCTGCACCTGGTGTTATCAGACCAGGGCAATTTGGCCCGATTAATGTTAAGCCAAGCTCGTCAACTCTTTTTTTTACGTCCAACATATCTAAGGTTGGGACACCCTCAGTTATACAGACAATTAATTTAATACCTGATTCTGCGGCTTCAAGGATAGAATCTTTACAAAATGGTGCTGGAACAAAAATTAATGATGCATTTGGCTGAACAGCATGAATTGCCTCTTCCATAGTATCAAATACAGGCTTTTCTAAATGTGTTTGCCCCCCTTTGCCAGGCGTGATACCTCCAACAATATTAGTTCCATATTGAATAGCTTGTTCTGAGTGAAGAGTTGCTTGAGAACCAGTAAAACCCTGAACAATAACTCTTGTATCTTCATTCACCAAAATACTCATTTTGCTAACTCCACTGCTTTTTTAGCTGCATCACCCAAATTATTAATGCTTTCAATTTTTATATTTGCTTTTGATAAAATTTCTGCACCCAAGTCAGCATTATTACCCTCAAGTCTAACAACTACGGGTATCTCAACACCAACTTCTTCTATTGCAGCTAATACCCCTTCTGCAATAAGATCACACCTTACAATACCTCCAAAAATATTAACAAGAACTACACTTACCTCTGGATCATCTAGAATGATTTTAAAGGCTTTGGATACTCTTTCTTGAGTTGCTGTACCACCGACATCAAGAAAATTTGCAGGATTGCCACCAAAATACTTAATAGTATCCATAGTTCCCATTGCTAGGCCAGCCCCATTAACCATGCATCCAATATTTCCATCTAATGAAACATAACTTAAATCATTTTTTGCAGCTTCAGACTCCCTTGGATCTTCTTGGGATGGATCATGCATTTCTGCAATTGCAGGTTGTCTGTAAATAGCATTAGAATCTATATTTATTTTTGCATCTAGACAATGAAGCATGCCGCCACTTGTAATCACAAGTGGGTTTATTTCTAATAAACTTAGATCTTTTTCAACAAATAACTTCATAAGATTTTTAAGCATTGGTGTAAACTGCTTTGTCTGTTGGTTATTAAGCTTTAAAACCTTAGCAATTTTTCTTGCTTGAAAACCCTGAGCACCACAAAGAGGATCTATAGCTTCATAGATAATTTTTTCGGGAGTATTTTTGGCTACTTCTTCAATATTGACTCCTCCTTCAGAAGATCCAATAAAAACTACTCTTTG
>ERZ1048068.880-NODE-880-length-24972-cov-4.690693_pt1 | contig 24972 bp, 16 predicted proteins | sample MGYA00383098_ERZ1048068 | MGnify/ENA primary metagenome ERZ1048068 (study PRJEB29581, sample SAMEA5548368) | metagenome | biome: marine; feature: coastal; material: water | depth 1 m | study: Short-term variability in the microbial, nano- and picoplankton dynamics... | reverse complement strand
GCGGCGCACTGGCCCATGCACGCCCTTCCCGAAGACATCGCCAAGTATGAGGGCGAGTATGACGAAGGCTACAAGCCCGTCTACGAAGCCCGCCTCAAGAAGATGAAAGCCCTCGGCCTCATCGATCCCAACTGGACTATTCCCGGCCCCATCGGCGATTGGGATAAAGTTAAACTGAAGGAATGGGAGTCCGCTTGCATGGAAGTCTACGCCGCCATGGTCGACAATATGGATCAGGGCATCGGCCGCATTATCGCCACTCTCGAAAAGAACAAGCAACTCGACAACACCCTCATCCTCTTCCTGCAAGACAACGGCGGCTGCGCCGAAGGCTTCGGTCGGGGCAAACTCGTCGGACCTCTCGAACGGCCATCCGCTCCCACTCTCAAGCCCATGGGCAAGGACGAGCTCCAAACCAACATGGTCCCGCCCCAATCCCGCGACGGTTATCCTCTCCGTCGGGGTGACGGCGTCATGCCCGGACCTCCCGAAACCGAAATCGGCTACGGGAAAAACTGGGCCAACGTTTCCAACACACCCTTCCGTGAATACAAGCACTGGGTCCACGAAGGCGGCATCGCCACCCCGCTCGTCGCGCATTGGCCAAAGGGAATCACACTGAAGAACAAATGGACCAAAGATCCAAGCCACCTCATCGACCTCATGGCAACCTGCCTTGATCTCGGCAAGGCCTCCTACCCCGATGGGAAAATCCCCGTCGAAGGAGTCTCCCTCGTGCCTGCCTTCACCGGAAAAGCACTCGAACGCGGCAAACCGATCTACTTCGAACACGAAGGCAACCGCGCCGTCCGCGATGGCCAGTGGAAACTGGTCGCCAAAGGCGTCAACGGCCCCTGGGAGCTCTACGACATCCCTGCCGACCGCACCGAACAACACGACCTTTCCAAAAAACATCCCGAACGCGCACAGAAAATGGCCAAACAATACGAAACCTGGGCCAAGGAACGCGGCGTCGTCCCCTTCAATTCTTGGAGAAAAAAGAAGGACAAAAAGACCGCGGCTTCCCAGAAGAAAGTATTCCACCTCAAACTCGGCGACACCTTCACCCAGGAGACTTCCCCCGACGTCGCGAAACACGCGTTCTCCGTCATCGCCCAGCTCGAAAAGCTCCCCGCGCAGGGAGTCATCGCAGCGCAAGGCGGCACTTCATCCGGTTGGAGTTTCTACCTCAAGGAAGGACAGCTCCTCTTCACCACGAGACGCGGCGGCAAGGATTTCACCGTGCAAGCTCCGCTCCCGTCCGACTCAAAGGGATTGCTCGAAGCCAAGGTCACTAAAAAATCCCTCATCCTCCGCTCAGACAACAAACGCCTCGCTAGCAAGGAAGGCGACCACCAACTCACCAGCCACCCCATCGACGCGCTTGAAGTAGGAAAAGACAACGGCGGCCTCGTCGGAGACTACGAAGAAAACTTCGACCTCAATGTTCCCTTGAAGTCGCTCAACATCACCATCAGGTAGCGGAAAAAGTAGTCGAAAGCTGTCCTTTTGATCCCGGGTGGCAGGCCCGGGACCCGCACAAAGATTAAAAATTTCGGCTACAATTATGGTCGCTCTCCCCGCCCGATCCGAAGTAAAAACGGGTAATGAATTACACCTCTTTCGCATTACTGGCCCTTTTCACCTCACTCGCTACCGCCAAAGACTGGCCTCAGTGGCGCGGTCCCGACGGCACCGGAATTTCCTCCGAAACAGGAGTCATCAGGGACTGGAACAAACAAAAACCCAAACTCCTTTGGAACACCGAAGGCAGCGGAAAAGGCTTTTCCTCCATCTCAATTGCTGAAGGCGTCATCTACACCAGCGGGAACTACAACGACAAAATCAAAGGGCAGGGCGTCAGTGCCTTTTCGGCCAAAGACGGCAAACTGCTCTGGCAAACGCCCATCACCAAACTCCCACCCAAGCATGGATACGGCGGGGCCCGCTCGGTTCCCGCTATCGATGACGGCCACCTCTATGTCACCTCTTCCGACGGAGCCATCGTCTGCCTCACCACTCAAGGAAAAATCGTTTGGTCCAAAAGCTTCAAAGATGAATGGGACGGCAAGATGATGTCAGGCTGGGGCTTTTCCGAATCTCCGCTCGTCGACGGTGACCGCGTCGTCTGCACCCCGGGCGGAAAAAACGCCTTCATGGTCTCGCTCGATAAAAAAACCGGCGCTACCAAATGGAGCACTAAAATTGGTGACACCGGCAAGAAAGGTAAAGACGGCGCTGGCTATAGCTCGATCGCCATCTCCAATGCCGGCGGCGTCAAACAATACGTCCAAATGACCGGCCGCGGCGTCATCGGAGTTCGAGCCAAGGATGGCAAGCATCTCTGGAGCTACAACTCCGTCGCTAATTCCACTGCCAACATCCCCACTCCCGTCATCGCAGGTAATCACGTCTTCTGCTCCACCGGCTACGGCACCGGCTCCGCCCTCCTGAAGCTCGATGGCAAGTCCGCCGAAGAGGTCTACTTCCTCAAACCAAAAGTCCTCCAAAACCACCACGGCGGCATGATCCTCATCGACGGCCACATTTACTGCGGCCACAAGCACAACGGCGGCGATCCCATCTGCGTTGAACTCAAAACCGGCGAGGTCAAATGGGGGCCTGTCAAAGGTGCCGGCAACGGCTCAGCCGCCGTCACCGCCGTCGACGGCCACCTTATCTATCGCTACCAAAGCGGCCACGTCGCCCTCATCAAAGCTACCCCCACCGCCTACGAACTCAAAGGCTCCTTTATGCCCGCCCACCAGGAAGCCCAATCCTGGGCCCACCCCGTTGTCTCCAACGGCAAACTCTACCTCCGCGAGCAAAACCGCCTGATGTGCTACGAGCTTTGAGAAAAGCTAGCTTTCGAGCTCCCGAACCTTCTCCCAAATCCCCTCCGCGCAACCCGCTTCCGTGCGGATAAACAGTTCCTGTACTCCCTTGGCAGTCTGCGTCACCGCCTTCAAACCACCGGAAATTTCCCGCTGCACTCGAATCGTTCCTGTCGTGCCGCCCCGTCCGAGCGATTTGCCGCCATACGATCTCCCGATAATCACCCCAACCACACCTTCAAGCGCCTCCACCTTGCGGATCATCCGAAGACATTCCTTCGATGAACTCTGGTGACGACCCCGCGACGGCATGCCCTTCAGTAGATCAACTCCCGATCAATAAACAGCCGGAAACCCCAAAGTTACTCTTTCGAGGCCTCGGCAATGGCCTTGCGGGATTCTCTCAACTTCACCAGAAGCCACCCTGACAGCAAAATCACAACCCCTTGCCAAAACCAGAAAGCATTGGGCACGGCTCGAATAAAATCTCGCGGCATGTCATCAACCGGGATCGCCATATAGGCACCATAGACGGGCCAGAGCAAAGGGCACATACCCGCCAACCAAATCGCGGCCGGGAGGAGTCGATCACTATTCAAGCCGATAATCACTGCGATCATCACGGGGACCATTCCCACCAACAAGACGGTCACGCCGGTATACTTCTTCCCTTTCGCCTCAAGCAAGGCCTGCATCGACAAACCACCCCCAAATATTACCAATACCATCGCAATCAGAGTCCCGCCGGTGAGATCCAGGCCCGGATACCATCGCGATTCCATCAAACTTTGCGCAAAGAGATACCAACCTCCTACACCCATCGCTGCCATCATCGCGGTCCACGGGGTGGAAGTGGCAGAGTCCCATAAGGGAGGCAGCCCGGTCTTTCCAAATTTCCGGGCCCGCCGCCAACCTCTCATTTGATCGTCAGTCCTCGGTGTGATGAGCACAATCATTGCCCAAAGACAAAACAAGGTCACGAGACCATAAAGTCCAACCATCACCAAGGCCTCGGCCGGGGCAGGCGACCAGCCTTCCGCAGCCGTATCAAGGAACCTCCCAAATCTTCGATCGAACTCTCGTGACGGAAAAATATCACCCTGATTGACCAAAGGCAGCGAGTTCCCAAGCAACACCGCCTGCAACCAGGCAAAGATCGCCACCGCGCTAAATTTCCCCAGAAGATGACAATCATTCTTTCGCCAACGACGCCAAAGCATCAACCCCATTGCAAAACTCAAAACCGCCTGGGAAATCAAGGTGAAGACATACTGCGGGAGATTAAGACCAAAGAATTTAGCCGAGGGCATCAATTGCTGATACCCCTCCATCACCATTCCAACCCGCGACTCGAGTAGAAATGGCAGCACTTCCTCAAGCACCGGGTAGATTGTAAGATACTTAAAATAGACCAGACCGAATTTAGCCGCCTGGGGAATCACGGTATAGAGAAGAAACACCATGCCCATCGAGGCAAGAAAGGCCCACCGTTTGTTCTTCATGACCGTTCCCGCCACCAACCCCGTGAGGTGATACAAGATCGCCGCCATCACAAAGACCGCGTAGAGTTGCAGAAAGTAGTGTATCGGCACTTCGCCCTGCACCACCGACACAATCGTAAAAGGCATCGTCGCCAAAAAGAGAGCCCACTCCCGGATAGGCAGACCAAAAAGGTAACCCAGGACCTTCGCCAGAGGTGTCATCGGGGCCAACCGCTGGTAATCCAAGACACCCTCGTCTGACTCTGCCGTCATTCCCCCAGCCACCTGCCCGGTCCCTAACAAAAGCAACACGATTCCCTGTAGGACCAGCAAAGGAATGATCGGGCCACGCGCGGCACCCACCGCGTCAAAATTCAATTGATGCACCCCGGCGGCCCTCCCTGCGAAAAAGATAAATCCGGCAATCAACATCACTACCATCAGGTGAACTCCAAAACCGGTAATCCGAAGACGGCTCCGCGCGTAGCGCAGCACGATGGGATTGGCCCAAATCTTCCAGGCCGGCACGGCAGCCTGACGTTTGCTTTTTTCACTCATGATTCACGATTCCCTTCTGCCACTTTCACCAGAATTTCTTCGAAGGATGAACTCCCCTCCTCAAACGACCGCAATCCCAATCCAGCCGTTGCCAGATCACGCAACAACCGCCCCTGCTCCTCATCGCTTCCCACAAAATTAAAACTCGCCCGCGTGCCGTCAGCTGAAATTCCGCTCACCCCATTTCGCACTTCTAGCCAAGACACTACCGGAGTCGCATCACCCAAAACCACCGCAGTCAGACGACGCTCCACGCTCCCCAGCTGGCTCCTCACCTCTTCCGCAGATCCCGAAGCCAGGAGCTCTCCTTGATTCATGACACAGATCGAAGAACACATCTCCGCCAGTTCACTAAGAATGTGCGAACTCACAATAATCGTCGATCCTTGCTTGGCGAGATCCTGAAGGATCATTCGCATCTCACGACGTGACAGCGGATCAAGCCCACTTGCCGGCTCATCAAGAATAAGAACCTTTGGCCGATGCAACAAAGTCTTCGCCAGCACCAATCGCTGTGTTTGCCCTCGCGAAAGTTCTTTGCACCAAGAATCCGATTTATCCAACAGATTGACTAATCCGAGACATTCATCGACGCGTGCCCGGCGTTCTTTTCCATTCCCCAGACGATGTGTATTGGCATGGAAATCCAAAAACTCCCAGAGCTTCAAGTCAGACGGCACCGGCGCCAGATCGGGCATATACCCCATCACCTCCCTTGCCTCTTCCGCTTGTTCGAAAATATCCAGACCTGCGATACTCACCTCCCCATAGGTTGGCTCCATCAAGGTCGTTAGCACTTTGAAAGTGCTCGTCTTACCCGCTCCGTTTGGCCCGACCAATCCGAAGACCTCCCCGTAGGGCACCCTAAGACTAATATCACGCACCGCGACAAAATCTCCATAGTCAACCCGCAGGTCACGGATCTCAATTGCTTGCTCGCTCATTTAAAAAGTATCTCGATCCAACAAATCCCAGTCCTTCGGCAAGGTCATCATCATCCGCCGCATCTCTTTTTCCGCCTCTGCTCTCCTGTTCCGCTGATGTTCATCAAGTTTCTCAATCTGATCCGGACGCAAGGTCGCACGGATTTCCGCATCCCGCTGACCTCGATCAAGGGCGCTATTCTCCCCCGCCAGTCCATCGACATTCAAACCGGGTTGGTAATCCTCCGCCCCGCGGGAAAGGACGCCGAAAAGTTGCTCATGCTGTTTCGAATCAAGCGCTACGATGCCATCCAATCTCGAGAGGTTCCGGTCTGCCTCGTGCTGCACACTTTCGGCACGCTCCGCCAGTCGCCCTGATTTGAATTCCTCCAGTTGATCCCCCTTCAAAAAACCTTCCATCAACTTGTCCGCTCCCCGGGCATCCTTCCAGTCATACTCCGTTGCCCGGATCAGATCAACAAAGCCACTGTTCTTGCTTTCAATGACATCCACGAGAGCTTTCGCCCGCTCGGCGCCTTGCGCTCGAAACCACTCCTTCAACTGAGCCCGCTGTGAAGCATTGAGATCATACCTCCGGCCCCATTCCGAGGTTCGGGCATCCGCCCAGTCTTCTTCATTCACCTCACGCATCCGCTCAAAAATCGGCGACATCTGTCGCATCCAGGGTTTCATCGTCGCAAAAAGATCGTCCGGACTGATATCCTTGCCATCCCGGACATCTCTCGCCAGGCGACGAAGCTCATCCGGGGTCGTGTCCCTCCGGGCATTCCGTTGGTATGACCTGAGCATCCGCTCATTTTGAGCATTCGAATTGCGTAATATTTCCAACTCCTCCTCAACAGATCCCACCTCCGGCGGCAGGCTATTGGAAAAAAGAAAACCTCCAAAGGCTCCCACGACCAATCCCAGCACGAGTCCTACTACTTGTTTTAACTTCATCTTTGCGAATTCCTACAATGAGCGAACCCCAAAGCGAGATCTATGTAAAACTCTTCTACGAATATACCATCACCGGACCCACGCCGTCACCGCCTTGCACCTGACGGAGCTTCTTCACCGCTTTCTTGATCTTTTCAACGGCCTCATCGGTTTCTTCCCGCGTCGTGAAGGAGGAAAAGGAAATCCGCAAACTACTTTTCGCCTGCTCCGTGGAAATCCCCATCGCCATTTGCACATGGCTCGGTTGCTGTTTCCCGGTCATGCAGGCACTTCCGGTCGAAACCATCACGCCCGACTCATCCAAAAGTATCAGCAAGCCCGCTCCTTCACATCGCTCGAAGGAAACATGCGCACAGGTCGGCACGCGATGCTCACGACTTCCATTTAAGGTCACTCCTTCGATTTCTTCACTCAGGCGCTTCTCCAAATGATCACGATTCGCCGCGATGCCCGCGTGCCGATCTTTCTCAATCGCCTCACGCATGATCTTCGCCGCTCTGCCAAGGCCGACGATATACGCCACATTCTCGGTCCCACTGCGTCGTCCGTCTTCCTGTCCCCCTCCACGAATGAGAGGTTCAAACCGCACTCCCTCGCGAAGATAAATCGCGCCAATTCCTTTGGGCGCGTGAAACTTATGGCCGCTGATACTCAAGAAATCCACCGGCACCTCCTTCACGTCGATCGGAATTTTTCCCACTGCCTGAATGGCATCGGTGTGAAAGGCAATCTCATGCTCACGGGCAAGTTCACAGGCCTCGGCAATCGGCTGAATCACTCCCGTTTCATTATTCGCCCACATCAGACTCGCAAATCCCGTCTCTGCTCCGGCACAGGCTTCCTTGAATTGTCCAAGATCCAACCGCCCCTCGGTATCGACACCGCAGCGGTGCACTTCGAAGCCCACATCTTCCATCGCCTGACAAGGCCGCAAAACCGCGCTATGCTCAATTTCTCCGGTGATCACCCGTGAGATCTTCCGTCCATAAATCCGGGCCAGCGACTTAAGCACCATGTTATTCGACTCGGTGCCGCATCCCGTAAAGACCACCTCTTCCTCTTTCGCCCCAATCAACTGCGCCACCTCGCCACGAGCCTCCGCGATCGCCTTCTTCACCGTCTTCCCCGCACGATACCCGCTCGACGGATTATGATAATACTCGGCGAAAAACGGTAACATTGCTTCCACAACTTCCGGGTGAACCGCAGTCGTCGCGTGGTTATCCAAATAGATCATTGGTGAAAGCAGTAATCGCCCCTTATCATTCGGGCAAGTCGATACCTTGCCATGCGTCCCGGTCGTCTCCGAAAAATCCGCCAAATCATGAGCCTCATTCTCTTGGTTTTGGTGACTTTGGCGGCCAAACACTTCTACGACCTCTGGAAAACCCAAACCGCTGGGAAAGAAATTATCGAAATCTGCGAACTCCCGCCCCTGACCGAAGAGCTCGAAATTCTCCATGCCCGGAACGATCCATCCGACGACCCCCGGCACATCGATGTCACTCTCACCGTGATCGGGCCAGTGAAAGACCTCGATCAATGGCTTGAGAAAGTGGACGCCTGGGAGCTCGAACGTCCCTCAAAAATCCTCCGTCACACCATCCGTGAGTCCGAAATGACATACCGGGTGGACTTTTCCGCCGAGGTCTTCATAAAGTGAGACATGAAATATCTCGCTCTCATTCTCCTCCTCATTTGTCCTACCCTTGCTCAAGATAAACATCCCATCGACGTCCAATTCGACAAAGACATCGACAAAAACAGCTCCACCCACGGAATGGTTGCCGCCTACGTAAACGCCCTCAAAAGCTGGGACAAGGAACTCAACAAGCACTACCAGAAGCTCATGGCCGGTCTCGACGCGGCTGGGAAAGACAATTTAAAAGGCTCCCAACGCGCCTGGATTGTCTACCGCGACAAGGAAATCCACAATATCGTCGAATACTACGCCAAGGTGGAAGGCACCATGTTTCACACCATCTCGGCAGCCGCCAGAACCAATCTCACCAAGAACCGCGCCCTCTCCCTGAGCTACATGGCGGATTTCGTCGAAATTCGGGAGAAGTAAGCACGCTTGACCCCGCGGGCGGCTTTCCCTACTTCCTTTCTCCACAGTTAACGTACTACTTATGGCAATCGTCGCAACCAACCTCAAACGCGGGCAGTGCATCAAATACGAAGGTGACCGTGGCGTCGTCCTCGGACTCGAACACCGCACTCCGGGCAAAGGAAACGCCCTCATCGCAGCTACCATCCGCTCCTTCAACACCGGAAAGACCAAGACCATCCGTTTCGCCTCCAGCGAAAAGGTCGACATCGTCGAAACCGACCGCCAGAAGCTCGAGTTTTCCTACGCCGAACCCGGCATTTACAACTTCATGGACATGCAGACCTACGACAACATCGCTCTTGCCGATGAATTTGTGGGAGATTCCAAAAACTTCCTCAAGGAAGGCCAGGAAGTAGAAGTTCTCTTCATCGAAGGCGCTGCCGTGAGCATCGACCTTCCCTCGACCGTGGAGCTGGAAGTCACCGAATCCTCCGAGGGCATCAAAGGCGACACCGCCAACAATCCCACCAAACCCGCCACTCTGGAGACCGGCTTGATCGTGCAAGTCCCACTCTTCGTGAAGCCGGGCGACAAACTCAAGATCAGCACCGAGGAATCATCCTATCTCGGTCGCGCCTAGAGCCACCCAACTTTCAAGACCCCGGCTTTTCCATAAAGCCGGGGTTTTTTTGTCGATTTCCAAAGCGATCCCCTTAACTTACCTCCATGAAGAATTTCATGCTGATGATTTTTGCCCTCCTGATCCTCGTGGTCTTTGGTGGCGCGGCATACTTCCTCACCGATATTTCCTCTGGCTCCCGCTTCGAGCGTGTCGCCCCTTCCGATTCCAAATAAAAACGGAGCCGCGGTGCCCCGCGGCTTCTCAACCGGGGCAAAAAGTCCCATGCCGCGAGTCACTTCTCCAATCGAGTCTCATTCCGGCTTTTTGATCGAAATCAGCTGAATTTTCGAACCACCCCAATTTGAGGTAGTGACCGATTTCACCAGACCGAAGCCGGGAGCGAGCCATTCCGTCATCTTTTCTCTAACCAGACTATCGCCTCCCAAAGATTCCGAATGCCACACCAACTTGAGCGCATTCACTTCCACCCCATCCGGTCCTTTGATCATCTCCCATCCGATGACCTGCACGCAGGCATCCAAGAGATAAACCTCCGGCTCTCCATCAGTCAGCCAAGTTTCGGTCTTGCTCACTTCAAAGACCTGGCCAGGCCATAAGTCCGCAGGATAATCGTAACTCCCATTCCCCTTTTCCGGAACCAGCTCCGAATCCCCGCTCCGGGAAAGCAATCTCGACCCCTTCGGCCCAACCTCGGACTTCTGACGCCCCGCCACGCCCTCCTCACCAGTCAGGTTGCGAAAGCTTTCCACATACACCGTCAACTCTCCATTTTGAGTCACCGACTCAGTCTTGGTTTCCGTCTTGTGCTTCTCGGCATCTTCGTCGTCCGAAGCCGGATACTCCGTCTCATGAGTGACAACTGTTCCCACTGGCAAAGACACCAAATCGAGGTAGCCGACAACCTCGTCATCTGCGGGTCGAGGAACGCTCCTCGGTATGGGTCGCTGGAAAGTCGATTTTTCATCAAGCGAGACGCGGAGATTCATCCCACCATCTTCAAATGATGAATCCATTTCCAAAGTCTTGAACCGACTCAAAATATCGAGAGGAACCGCTCCTTCACGGGGCTTGGCCGGATGACCGTAGGCCACCGACTCCATCGTGAGATCTTCTTCGCTCCATTGATACCCCCGTCCTCCGGGACAGCTAATATAATTCGCGAACCGAGCACGGTGGAAACCCACCGGATCCTCCGCGGCCTGGCTCTTGCGCCATTCATTGAGAACAGGAAGCGCAGCCCAGCTCAAGAACTGACGTCTCTCGTCAAAGCTCTGATTGCTACCCATCTCTCCCATTCCAATCAAAAAATCCGGCGAAGTCCGGGCAAAGACTTGGGTCTCACTCAGTTCACCTTTCTCAAAACCCTTCTCACGATCCAATGCCCGCTTGAGCATGTCTTCACTCAGGCTCACCAACAAAGCGGTTGGCAAGGCCGCGTAGTAAATCGACAGTTCAGCGCCCACTTCTTCCTCATCGCCAATTATCGCGACATACTTCCGGCCATCATGTTCGCGCGTTTCCCAGCGAACCAAATCCGGACCGGAGCTTTCGATCCCGCCCTTCATCGCCGTCAGGAACAAAGCCAGCTTAAGGCGACTCTCAACCTCGACCCTCAACAAGATCGGAAGCTCGATGAATGTTTCGATCCCAAAATCCGACCGCCATGCCAGAGAATGCCCCAGTGTCACCGATACCGAATTGCCCATCCAGCCCAGAGGGTTCACTTTGAGCGACGGAAGAAGTTCGACCAAGGAGACATCCGCTTGCTTAAACAAATTACTCTTTAAATCCATCGCCATCGCGAAGTGGCAAAGCGATTCCTTCGGCACCGTTGCAGCCGCCTTGCTCAGCCGAGCATCTCCCGCCAGGGAAATCATCTCCTGATAGTCACTATCCACTCTCAGCGGAAGGATCGTCATATCCATTTCTTCCTTTGCCTTGGACAGCTTTAATTGCATGGGATCAAAAAACCTGGCCCAACCATTTTCGTATCCCCGACGCCAACGCTCGTAGGAGTCCCTCTCCACCGAAGACACACGATCGATCTGCAACTCCGAAATTGGTGTGAGAAATCCCAGGGAGCCATACTCCTCACTAAACACCTGATTCTCCGATTCCCTCACCTTACCCAGAAGCGGTTCAAATTCCTGACTCAATTCCTCCCCCCCAATCAGCTGCGAAGTCAATTTCCCCAGCGCCGCTATGGCCCTGCTCCGACGCGAGGCCCCGATGCGTACTACCGGGCTGGACCAATGACGCAGGCAGGCGTCGGAAATAAAGACGTAGGCGCTTTCGCCGGCTCCCATCGGATAGCGATGGCGGAAAAAGCGATATTCATCGGTGTTCCCCAGTGCGTGACTGCCGTCCTTGGCGATCGCCTGGATCCGCTCCAGCTGTCGAAGCGAATTTGTCACCACCACCGCGCCATCCAACTTTGCGAAGTAGCTCGAAAATGAACGCGACTCATTGGCGAAACCAAGCTCGCCCACGGCCGCCGCTCCCTCACCTCTGGCCTTTGCCGAGATCGCTGTCTTCAAGAGCGAGAAAACCGAATCCACCTTATCGGTCTCCAGAATCACCGCGACATCAGACCCTGTCGGGAAAAATGGATCACCACCAGTCACCGCAACCGTTTTAATCGGTAACAAACTCGCCATGAGATCTGGCAAATCCATTCCCATCTGACGGCGGTATCTCGAGGGCAATTCCCGATACTGATCACCTACCGAGAAAGATTGCAGGATCGGCGTTCCGGCTTCCTCGACTCGATCCAAAAGCCTGAAGAGCTGCTGAATCGAGGGCATCACCATAAAATACTGATCTTCCGGAACACGCTTCGACAAGCCATCAACTGCGATCTCCTCCTCCGGCAATCTCTCCCCCCAGGGAATCGCTTTGACCGTCACTCCTTTAATGCTCGCCAAATCAACCTCTTCACCAGGCTTTCCCGAGCCCAGGATCAACTCGCGATCCAAAGCCATATTTTCCGCCAGTGCCCGTCCTCCACTCAGGGTGGTAAAAGTCCGGTCAAAATCACGCTCCCGACGATTTCCGACATTCCCTTCAATCTGACTCCGATACCAAATCCCGCCGCGGGCTTTCACCGATAACTGATGCCGCGCGTATCGCTCCCGAACGATCTCCACCTCTTCCTCGGAACATTTCACCAACTTGGTCGGATCAGTGCGACACTCAAGCGTCTGCCATCTTTCGCCCTCACGAGTCCAATAGTCCACAAAGCCCTTAACCTCCTTCGGCTCATCCATCTCAATCACCACCCAGGCATCTCCCACCGCTAAATTCTCCCGCCTCGGCGCGTCCCGCACCAAACTCGGCACCACCATGGAAAACTCCTCAAAGCGGGAAATCGGATGACTGCTTTGAAAGCCAAGCCCTCTTTGCCAACTTCGATCCAAGATTTCTTCTCCCAATTCCCCGGCCTCCGCCTTCATCTTAAGATCCACAATCTGTACTCGAAAAAAAGCTCCTTCCGAAACAATCGAGAGAAGGAATAGGGCCAAGAGGGACTTCATCATTCCGAAGTGAATCACAATCCTGCCACCAGCAACAATCGATTTGCGAAAACTCAATATTGATGAAATCGATGATTTTCCCATAAAAACTGAAGAAACAGGCCCCAATGAGATTCGTAACTTCCGGCTGGGAAGGAATCCGGAAGAAAAATAGCCAATTCCCTTTGCAATTTTCCCTCCCTCACCACGTTTCTACTCTATGGCCAATCCGGCAAAAATTCTTCTCGTATCCCTCCTTCTCCATTTCGGCGTCGCACCGCTCTGCGCCGCCGAGAAATTTTCCAATGAACAGCTTGCCTTCTTCGAGAAAAAGATCCGACCAGTCCTCGCTGACAAATGTCACAAATGCCACTCTGTCACTTCAAAGAAACTCAAGGCCGATCTCTACCTCGATACACGTGAAGGCCTCCTGAAAGGGGGCGATTCCGGCCCCGCCCTTTTTCCGGGCGACCCCGAGAGGTCCCTCCTTATCGAAGTCATCCGCTATGAAGATACCGATATGGAAATGCCTCCAAAATCGAAGCTTCCCGATGCCGTCATCGCAGACTTCGAAACCTGGGTCAAAAACGGAGCGGCCTGGCCGGACGAAGCCGCCCCGACCGCTGGAGACAACGCCACCGCCTTCGACCTCGAAAAACGCAAATCGGAACACTGGAGCTGGAAGCCTCTCGCAGCCGCTCCTCGCGCGCCAGGGTTCATCGATCAACTCGTCGGCGAGAGACTCAAAGAAGCAAAGCTCCGCCCCGCTCCCCACGCTGAACCCTCAACTCTTCTGCGACGCCTGACCTTCGACCTCACCGGCCTTCCTCCGACTCCGCAGGAAATCGACGAATTCAAAAAAGCCGCCGCCAGCAATCTCGATACCGCCGTCAAAACCACGGTAGACCGTCTCCTTGCCTCTCCACACTTCGGTGAACGCTGGGGTCGTCATTGGCTCGACCTGATGCGCTACGCCGAGACCCACGGTCACGAGTTTGACTATCCCATCCACAACGCCCACCAATATCGCGACTACGTCATCCGCGCCCTCAATGCCGACGTCCCTTACGACCTCTTCGTCGCCGAACATATCGCCGGCGACCTGCTTCCGAAACCAAGACTCAATCCTCAAAACCAAACCAATGAGTCAATCATCGCTACCGGCTTCTGGTATCTCGGTGAAGCCGTCCACGCCCCCACCGACGTGCGGTTGGACGAGGCCAACCGCATCGACAACATGGTCGATACCTTTTCCAAATCATTCCTCGGCCTCTCCATCGCCTGCGCCCGCTGCCACGACCATAAATTTGACGCCATCTCCACCGCCGACTACTACGCCCTCACCGGCTTCCTCCAAAGCACCCGCCGAAACGAGCACAAACAAGATCCCGGTCAAAAAATCGCGACCGGCATTTCCGAAATCGAAAAGATCGCCGCCGCCGGAAACAAAGAGAGTAACAACCTCACCGTCTCTTCGAGATTGTCCTCCAAACTTCCCGACGGGCTCCTCCTCCCCACCAACTCCCGTTGGTTCACCTCTGGCCACGCTTTTGGTGATTCCTATCTCCCCGCCCTCACCTGGAATCCCATCCAGAATACCACCACCGAGCATGCGGTCTACGATAGCAGCCGATACGGCGACAAACTCCACGGAGTTCTCCGCACGCCCACTTTCGAGATCACCGGCGACCGCGTTCACCTCTACGTCAAAGGAAATGCCAAGGTCCAACTCATCATCGACGGATACTTCATGAGTGGCTTCAATGGCCTCCTTTTCGGCGGGATGCGGAAGGACATCAAAACCGGCGACAAGTGGCAGTGGATTACTCTCAGCAGCAAAGACATCGCCCAAAAGGCCGGCCAAAAAGCTTACCTCGAAATCATCGACAATGGCGGGGGATCGGTCGCCGTCATGGCAGTCACCACCGCTCGCGACGTTCCGAAAATCGACCAAATCTTCCCGCCAAATCCTGTCGCTGCTAAAATCCAAGAACAATTCGGCGACAAACTGACTAAACTTTCCAGCAAGGCCAAAGAACTCTCAAACGCCATCCCAAGCCCTGCTGCCACCATTCTCTCGGTCACGGACGGGACGCCCGAAAACGACTCCGTCCACATCCGTGGTTCCCACAAAAATCTCGGCAAGGAAGTTCCTCGTCGCTTCCTCACCGCCCTCGGCGGCGAAGAAATCCCGCCACCGAGCGAGGCCTCCGGCCGGCTCGAACTGGCTGAACAGGTCGTCTCCAGAACAAACCCGCTCACCGCCCGCGTCGCCGCCAACCGGATTTGGCACCACCTCTTCGGTCGGGGCATCGTGCCCACCATCGACGACTTCGGCCCCATGGGCATCCCGCCCTCCCATCCCAAGCTCCTCGACTCCCTGGCCGCCGCTCTCATCGAAAACAAATGGTCCCAAAAAGACCTCATCCGCCAAATCGTCCTCTCCAAAACCTACCGCCAATCAGCCAATTCCCACCCGGATCTAAATCGCCAGTATCTCGCCGACACCGACCCCGAAAACATTCTCCTCTACAAGGCTCCCGTCCGACGCCTTCAGGCCGAAGCCATCCGCGACTCCATGCTCGCCATCTCAGGACGACTGGACCCCAAGCTCTACGGAAATCCCGTTTCAGTCCACATTACCAGCTTTATGCAAGGAAGGGGCCGCCCCAAGTCCGGGCCTCTCGATGGAGCCGGCCGCCGCTCGATTTACACCAGCATCCGCCGAAACTTCCTCCCACCCATGATGCTCGCCTTCGACATGCCCAGCCCCTTCTCCGCAGTCGCCCGACGCACCGTCTCCAACGTCCCCGCCCAAGCCTTGACCTTGATGAACGATCCCTTCGTCGTCAGCGAAGCCAAACGCTGGGCCGAGTCCACCGCAAACATCAAGGAAGACCAGAGCCGCATCGAAACGATGTTCCAACAAGCCTTCGCCCGTCATCCATCCCAGGATGAATTAAAGACCGCACTCGCCTGGATACAAACTCATCCTGCTGAGAAAACCGCTTGGCAGGACTTCGCTCACTCCCTCTGGAACGCCAAGGAATTCATCTTCTTAAACTGATTGCTGCCACTTTCAAACCTTCGACACGACCATGCACTGCCAAAATTTCCGCCCCACTGCCTTCTCTCGACGCGACATGCTTCAACAATCCGCTTGCGGATTTGGTGCCGTCGCCCTGTCCGCTCTTCTGGGGAAAAACGCCCACGGGGAAACCGCAGACTACAATCCCAAAAATCCCCTTGCGCAAAAGAAGCCGCACTACACTCCGAAGGCCAAGAACATCATCTTCCTTTACATGGATGGCGGTCCTTCCCAGGTCGACACCTTCGACTACAAACCGGCCCTCGAAAAGTACAACGGGCAGGATCCTCGAAAAGCCATCGGCAAACTTGAGCCCACCCAATTTGACAACATCGGCAAGGTCATGCAATCGCCCTGGAAGTTCAAACAACACGGCCAATCGGGAGCCTGGGTCAGCGACCTCTTCCCCCATATTGCCAAGGTCGCCGACGACCTCACCTTCATCAAATCGATGACCTCAAACTTTCCCGAACACACCGCGGCGAACTACTTCCTCCACACCGGATCAGGCCTCCAGGGACGTCCCAGCATGGGAGCCTGGGTCGGCTATGGCCTAGGCACCGAAAACCAAAACCTTCCCGGATTCGTCGTCCTGAACGGAGGCCTCATCCCGCCGGGCGGGCTCGACAATTTTAATTCCGGATACCTTCCCGCCGCTTACCAGGGCTCGGTCTTCAACTCCGGGAATACCCCCGTGGCCAATATCAAACCGGCCGAGGCGAATACCGAACTTCAAAAACGCAAACTGAGGCTCATGAGAGATCTTGACCTGGCCGCGAAGTCCCGGTTCGCTGGCGAGGAGCAAATCGAATCCGCCATTCTCAACTACGAAACCGCCTTCCGGATGCAGACCGCGGTCCCCGAACTTCTCGACCTCAAAGGCGAGTCCGACACCGTGAAAAAAATGTACGGTCTGGAGTCCGATTTCAATCAGACCAAAACTTTCGGCCGCCAATGTCTCCTCGCCCGACGCCTTGTGGAGCGCGGCGTCCGCTTCATTGAACTCACCTGCCCCGGCGGCAATGGCGATCGCTGGGACCAACACAACAATCTCGTCGACGGTCACGGTAAAAACTGCAAAACCGTCGACCAACCTATCGCCGCCCTCATCACCGACCTGAAAAAACTCGGCCTTCTCGACGAAACCCTCGTCGTCTGGACCGGCGAATTCGGACGCACCCCCTTCGCCCAGGGCGGAAACGGGCGCGACCACAACCCCTTCGGCTTCACCACCTGGATGGCTGGGGGCGGCGTCAAACCGGGGATTAGCTACGGAGCAACCGACGACTGGGGCTACAAGGCCATCGAAAACAAAGTCGAGATCCACGACCTCCACGCCACCATGCTCCACCTCCTCGGTATCGACCACACCAAGAGCACCTTCCGCTTCTCCTCAAGAGACATGCGCCTCACCGATGTCCACGGCCACATCCTCCACGATATATTAGCTTAGCAAGGACCTCTCATTCCAAGAGTCCAATCGCTCTGGGGCTCCGAAGCTCTTGTCTTTTCTTCCTGATAGTTCAAAAATCACAGCATGCGATTCTTCACGTCGATCTTTACCGCCCTGGTCGTGACTTCACCCGCCGGGGCTCACGAAATCCCTTTCGTCGATCTGGCCGACGACTACTACCGTCAGATTTTGGTCGATCAGGAATCCGGACAATATCTTGGGCATCCAACGACCTGCCTGCTCGATGACGGCAAGACCATCCTGACCGTTTTCCCGAAAGGTCATGGCCGTGGTGGGATCGTTTACAAGCGCTCCACCGATGGCGGACTCACTTGGTCGAAACGTCTCCCAACTCCAAAGTCATGGATGAGTTCGAAGGAAGTCCCCACCCTTCATCAGATGACAGATGCCGCTGGCAAAAAACGCATCATCATGTTCTCAGGCCTACATCCGATTCGCATGTCGGTTTCCGAAAACGAAGGCGCATCCTGGTCCGAGCTAAAACCGATCGGCAATTTTGGCGGAATCGTCGCGATGGGTTGTCACATGGAGGTGAAAGACAAACCCGGACACTACTTCTGCCTCTTCCATGACGACGGTCGATTCATGGAAGAGAACGGCAAACGTGCGAAGCCTGTCGTCTTTAAACTTCTCCAGACAAACTCAACCGACGGCGGCCTGACTTGGTCGGACCCAAAGGTCATTCAAAAATCTTCGGACGTTCATCTCTGCGAACCGGGGATCATCCGTTCACCTGACGGCAAGCGCCTCGCTGTCTTGCTTCGGGAAAACTCCCGCAAGAAGAATTCGCACATCATCTTTTCTGACGATGAAGGCGAAACCTGGAGCGAACCCCGCGAGCTGCCGATCTCGCTTACCGGCGATCGGCACACCGGAAAATACGGACCCGATGGGCGGCTCTTCATTTCCTTCCGCGGCATCTCCCCCGGCAACAAGGTGATGGGATCCGGGGAAGTAACCGGCCCCATGCCAAACGCCGGCGACTGGTCCGGTTGGGTCGGAACCTGGGGCGATCTCGAAAAAGGCACTCCCGGCCAATACGTCGTCCGCATCATGGACAATAAAAAGGGCCACGACACAACCTACCCCGGCGTCGAAATTCTTCCCGACGGCACCTTCGTCACCGTGACCTACGGTCACTGGACTCAAGGCGAGGCACCCTACATCATGGGCGTCCGCTTTACCCTGGAAGAACTGGATGCCAAAGCAAAGAAAGCCTCGAAAGTAAAACTGAGTGACGATTGGAAAAAGATCTCGGTTCGATAGGGGGCTAGTCAAGGGCGACCGAGATCCGCAATTTGCGACGGGGCGAACTGTCCAGCGTGGCGGTGGCACGCCGGGTGTGGACATCCCCCGCCGGGGGATCCAGCTCGACGGTGTCGGCGTTCCAATTAAGAAGGTCGACTGAAGTCTGAGGGGTGAGTGTCACGTCGCCAGCAAGCAGATTCGTCGCGTAACGAATCGCGACGTAATCGACGCCAGCGACCTCAGTGATGAACACCTCGATCTCAGGGAAGGAAGAAGAATCAGCAGGAGAAGAAGCGAGAGCATATTCGACGAGATTCGCCCAGCCATCCCCATCGGGATCGGCACCGGGGTCAGTGTCGGCTCCCGGAAGCACGGCAAATGCGGTCGCCGCCCAGGAGTCGTAATCCCCGGTTGGAATAGTGAATCCAGCCGGAGTTCCGCCGAGCTCGGGGCTCGCCTGCCAACTCGCGGCCAAGGCATGGTCGGGGTTTGTGTTGGGAGCAATCAGTTGGAGCGTGAACCCTTCACCATCAGCGGCAGTCGGCCAAGGGTCGCTATCGGAGTAGGCGAAACTGCGGATGATGCTGCCCGCCGAACCAAGGAGAGTAACCGTTTCGCCGTTGTTACTGAGTTTTGAGTCGCTACCAAATTCACCCGCAATCCGTGCGGCGGCTTCGCTTCCGTAACGAGCTTCAAAAGCGTCGCGGTCTTCAACAATGAGCGCAAACTCCCCCGGCTGAAGCAGAGTTAGCGGCGTCCCAATCGAGAAATCAAATTCGACACCCTGTGAGAAACTGATCTGGGTAAGGTCGATCGCCTCGGTGCCGATGTTCATGAGCTCGATAAACTCAAAGTCGGTACGACTATTTGCGACAACAAGCTCCGCTGGAGTTGACGGAGGCAGCGGACGGTAGTTGATCTCGCTGATGGCGAGATTCGATGGCAAAGCCAAGGTGCCCACAAGGAAAGTTGCTTCGGTGAGGGCCGAGAGAGAGCCTCCAGGTGACTGTGCACGGGCCCGGATGCGCGCGGTCGCATCGAGGGTGATCTCGCCAGTGTAAAGCATGGCCGTCGGGGTGGGACCGCCCCCTGCGGTAATCACCGATGCACTCAGAAGAGGGCTGCAGAGAAGATCGCTGCTGGTCGATGAATCATTGAGCGCATGGATTGCGAGCATGTTTCTCCCGGCAAGGAGAGAGGTGCGGAAGGCCGAGATGTCGAAGTTCTGATATACTTCCGCCTGGGCATCAGAACGATTCCCAACAGCGCCTGAATTCCAGACCAAGTCGACGGGGTCATTGGATGAAGCAACCCGCTTCCCATTCAAATAAGCGACGAAACCATCGTCGTATTTCATCGAGAGAGTGAGTTGGTTAATGGAGCCAAGATCGGTACCGGCTTCGATCTCAAAAGGAATGCGAACATAAACACTGGCATTAGCCCCGGATGCCTCAGTGACATCAAGATTGATGAGAGGCTGGTAATTCACACCGCTTGTCTCGTAGCCGATACCGGTTTGCCCGGTCAACCAAGAGGCGATGTTTGGTGGGTTGCTGGCCCGGGTCCACTGCGCGACCGACAGCGTGAATCCGAAGTTTTCGGTCGAAGGAACAAGTGCCCAGGCTGGAACAGTCTCACCCAGTAATTCCACGGACTCGGACTCGAGTTCGGTCAGGGGTTCGCTGCCGTCGGTGGTGTAGTAAATATCGTTGTCCGTCTCATTCATCGAGAAAGTGAAGCCGGAAGGGACACTGCCTCCATGTTGAGACAAGACCGGCGCATCAATTTCGGGATAGAGGTTACGATTTCGGAACTGATCGAGAACGGTCTCGTTGCGGGTGGCGATGAAGGTATTGCGGATGCAGTTGACCTCGCCGAGCACCTGTAGTCCCCTCGTCTCCCCAGCGGGCGGACTCAGCAACTATCGGGCTTCGCAATTCCTGCGTCATCCCGTCCCAACGTTCACCGTTGCTGACTGTCGACATGGCTCCGTCGTTGAAAAAGTGCTTCTGCAGGCGATCTCCGAACCGTTGCTGAAACTCAGGGAAAGTGCGAAGAGCATCATAAAACTGCACGGGCGTTCCCGGGTCATTGGCACCAGTAAGATCGAAGTCGGTGACCCTTTGTAGGGGCGTTTCGGGCAAGAAAAGGTTAAACATCAGATGGTTCCCCATCGACATCTCGGCATCCCAGCAGAAGAAGTGAAATTTCCCATCTGCGCCGCGGCTACGACGGCCGCTATACCAATTTTTCCCGCTGAAAATAGTCACATCTCCAGTGGGGCGGGAGATAGGACCGCACCAATCGTAGTCACCCGACCACATCCGAACGATGCAGTGGTCGATGAGGTTATCGACATCAATGTATTCCTGGATAGCGGCATACTGGTCGGGGGTGTTAATTCCGGTTGCCGCAATCCCGCGCGCGGTTTCCCACGCCGTGTTGCTACCATCGACGACCACGTATTCCTCGAGTGAAGTTTCACGATGATGGAGAACATCATAGTCTTCCTCGCTGCCCCCGAGATGGGACTCGAAGTAGGCGGCGTTGGCGCGTTCGTGGATGTCGTAGATCCCCCAATAGCGGCCATTGATGTAGGTATGCACATAGCGGCCCCGGGGGGAAAGCAATCCCATCTCGATTTCGGTCTTGCGCAAAAATTGATCACGCATGATGAGCCCGTGTGGCGGTATATCGGTGCTCTCCCGTCCGAAGGAAGCAGCAAGAGACCAGCTATCGTGCCCTCCTCCGCGAAGAATAAGCTGGTCGAAAGACTCAACCGGGCTGCCGTCGAAAAGAGGATGTTCCAACCGGGTTTCGCAATACTCGCCCCTGAAATAGAGACGCAGCGGTTTTTTGGGATGCTTTCGGGCGTTGCCCCCATGAATGCGCACACCGGCATCGACTTGAAACTGATCGGTAGGATCGGATGGATTGAAAAACTCAATCGAAAGCGGAACCTCGGCTTCGCGTCCCGACAATTCCGGATTTTCGTAGATGCCACTCGGCCCGAAGAAGTCGTCATCATCCACGACGAGCGAGAGAATGGGGAGATTGTTCGACAGATCATCCTCGATGGTAGCTGCATACGGAGCCCTCGTGGTAATCATCGAGTCCATATCGGATTGCCCTTTGACCTCGATGGGGAAGAGATAGGTCTGGGTGCCAATTTTGGAGGACTCGAATCCCTCCTTGTATGCGATTGTGCGAAGAATCGTAGTTGTCGGGATCGACACCGGCCCGGTGTAAAGAGTTCCGGTGGTTTCCGATGGGACGCTCCCATCAGTAGTATAGCGGATGTTCGCATTCCCGGTGGGAGTTGCGAGAGTAACGCTCTGCGCGCTTGAGTAGAAGCCGCGCATTACCGAGAAGCTCGTTTCCTCAACAAAACCGGCCACCGCGTTGTCATTTCCTGAACCGGGAGTGGGCGTGAGGAGAAAACCACCAACACCGTCCACAGCCGGGTCTGGAAAAGTCACGACCAACTCAGGCATCAGGAGAAGGTCACTACTACTGAGGGTGGCATTGAGAAACTGAATGGCCAATACGTTTTCGCCATCGACCAAAGAAGGGATCGCGGAGGCAACATCGAATGGTTCGGGGGTTAGGGCATCCGCATCGGGATGCTGGGTGTTGGCTCGAGAGTCCCATTGGACGGGGAAGTCGACATTGCTGCTTGCGGCAGCCTGCACCCCATTGATGTATGCCACGAAGCCATCGTCATAGCGAACGTTCAGCCGCAATCCGTTGACTGCGCTGGCGTCATCCAGATCGAAGGGAATGCGAACGTAGCCCGAACCATTTCTATTGAACATCAACGTTTGCACATTCGTTGAAATCAGAGCGTCGTAGTCGTCACCGGTATCATAACCAAGCCCCGTTGTACCACCAGACCAGAGGCTGTCGTTGAACAAGCGTGCCTGCCAACCGCCGATGGCCCCGGTTGGCACTCGCCAACGACATGAAGCTCCCTCCGGAACGGCAACCAGCTCCTGAATATTTCCCGACTCACCATAAGCAATGTCCTCCCGTTGGGCGGGAAAGGTATACTCACTGGTGATGACCCCAAGCGGGTCAACGAGGGCGAGATACTCGCCATTATTGTTGAGTCCGAAATTAGTGTGCAACTCGGAGGCCGGAGCCCGGCGATCTTTGCCCGAAGCAAAGACCACGAGATACCCACCAGCCGGCACCGTGATTGATGGAAAAACCCAACGTGACAGATCATCAGGCAGATCGGTGAGACTCCAGCCGTCAAGATTGAGCACCGAGCCTGAGTCGTTTCGAATCTCGATCCAATCGGACTCATCTCCATCGCTATCCGTCAATCCCGAGCGGTTATCGGCGAGAAACTCAGAGATGACCGCCTGGGCACTCGCGAGCCGGGCAGTACTAAAGATAGTGGCTACAATTAGGGCGGCGCGAATCGAAAACTGAATCATTGGCAAGGGCAGATTGTAGAGAGTAACAGCAGGTTGCTTGTCATCCGGCTGTTGTAAAGCGAAACCGGTTCATGTTTGCCCTTCCTCGGCGGCAAAATTCCAAATGTGAAGTGAAAGAGCGCACAGCCCCAATGATTACTCTATTCTGCCCTTCCGCCGCAATTCGGCCAGGGCGCAACCTTCAAACTATCTCATGATCCAAAGACACCACCTCTCCTCTGCCGTGCTCCTCGCGGCTTCGCTTTTCCCCGTTTCATCCACTTTTGCCGACATTACGGTATCAAAAGTTTTCGGAAACCACATGGTTCTGCAACAAGGCTCACCCATTCGAATTTGGGGAACCGGCGATTCGGGAGAAGCGGTCACAGTCTCCATTGGTGGCAAAAGCGTCAAAACCACGACCACCAAGGACGGCACCTGGCGCGTTGACCTCCCGGCCCTTTCCGCGGATGGCAAAGCCCACACTATGACGGTGAAGGGCAAGAATACCATCAAACTTAAAGACATCCTCCTCGGCGAAGTCTGGATCTGCTCCGGTCAGTCGAACATGGAGTGGAGCGTGAAAGGCTCCCACAACCCGAAAGAGGAAATCGCAGCAGCAAACCACCCGCAGATTCGCCTCTTCAACGTCCCGGGCCACGTTGCCAAACCCGACCCACAAAACGATCCGCGCGGCCAATGGCAGATCTGTTCGCCCAAGACCATCGCAGGCTTCTCCGCCGTGGGATACTACTTCGGCCGTGAACTTCAGAAAGAGCTCAAAGTTCCCATCGGACTGGTCGGCACGAACTGGGGCGGCACCCGCATCGAGCCCTGGACTCCGCCGGTTGGCTTCAAGGCAGTTCCGAACTTGAAGGACTACGTCAAGAACCTCGAGTCCGTCGCGCAGGCGCGCAAAGCAGGCGGCAAGGCCCCCAAGCCAAAGGGCGGCGCGGTGCAAATCTACAATGGAATGGTCCATGCCCTCACTCCACTCAGCGTGCGCGGTGCGATCTGGTATCAGGGAGAATCAAACGCTGGCGATGGTTTGCGCTACGACTACCTTAAGGAAGGCCTTGTCAAAGGCTGGCGCTCCGTTTTTGAGAATAACGATCTTTCCTTCTACTGGGTTCAGCTGGCCAACTTCCGCAACCCGGAAGACAAACCCGAAGGTGGTGGTTGGGGTCCGGTCCGGGAAGGACAACGCCGCGCGCTGCGACTTCCCAACACCGGCATGGCCGTCACGACCGACATTGGAAACGCCAGGGACATTCACCCCAAGAACAAGCAGGACGTCGGCAAGCGACTCGCTCTCTGGGCCTTCGCGAAGGACTACAAAAAAGACGTGGTTTACTCCGGACCACTCTACAAGGGAATGAAGAAGGAAGGCTCGAAAATCCGGATCTCCTTTGACCACGTCGGCTCCGGACTCATCACCGGCGAGAAGGTTGGTCTCGATCCCGTCAAGGAAACGAAAGGCACCGAACTCGCCCGCTTTTCCATCCAGGACAAAGCCGGAAAGTGGCATTGGGCCAAAGCAAAAATCGACGGTAAGACCATCGTCGTTTGGCATGATGAGGTAAAGTCTCCCCAGCACGTCCGCTTCGGCTACGAGTCAAATCCCGTCGGGATTAACCTCTACAATAAGGAAGGTCTCCCCGCCTCACCATTCACGACGGATTAGAGAGGCAGTTTCCCTTCATCAATTTTCTCTATGTCGCTTCATTCCCCCCTTCTTCCACTTGTGGTCTTGCTGGCGCTGCCGGCCTCACTCTCT
>ERZ1048068.876-NODE-876-length-25027-cov-6.469886_pt1 | contig 25027 bp, 21 predicted proteins | sample MGYA00383098_ERZ1048068 | MGnify/ENA primary metagenome ERZ1048068 (study PRJEB29581, sample SAMEA5548368) | metagenome | biome: marine; feature: coastal; material: water | depth 1 m | study: Short-term variability in the microbial, nano- and picoplankton dynamics... | reverse complement strand
TGTTCCTTTAGCTTGAGTGCAAAAGAATCTTGAATGTCAGGAACATCGTATCGATAGTCTTTGTATCCAAACCCTTTTATAGGATTGACTACCACAGCGGTTCCGCTACCAAAGATTTCGAGTAGAGTTCCAGCATTGGCACTTTCCAATAATTCATCTACAGCTATAGGTCGAACTTGCACATCAATCCCTGATTTTTTTGCAAGATCAATGAGGCTTTTTCGAGTAATACCGTCCAAAATACGCTCATTGGTAGGAGCCGTAATTAGTTGGTCTCCTATTCGAAAGAAAATATTCATCGTTCCTGCTTCCTCCAAAAACTTATGTTCAGCAGCATCTGTCCAAATGATTTGTTGAAAACCTTCTTCTCTAGCTAGATTGGAAGGGTAAAATTGAGCTGCATAATTCCCCGCAGCTTTTGCCGATCCAACACCGCCACTTGCAGCACGACTGTAATAATCTGCAATCTTAACCCGTACGTCAGCGCCCGAATAATAAGATTGTGCTGGTGCACAAATAATCATAAATCGGTATTCTTCAGCATGAGAAGCCTGAACACTGGCTTGGGTAGCAAATACAAAGGGACGAATGTAAAGTGAGTTGCCCATTCCTTTTTGAATCCAATCTGCATCCATTTGAAGAAGTTTGCTCATTCCTTCAAAAAAATATTCTTTTGGAAACTCAGGAATCGCCAATCGCTTGGACGAATTGTTGATTCTTTTAAAATTTTCTTCCGGTCTAAAAAGCCAGATTTTATCTTGCTCATCTTTGTAAGCTTTCATACCCTCAAAAACAGCCTGTCCGTAATGAAATACTCTTGCCGAAGGTGAAATACTCATTGGTTGATAGGGTAAAATGGAAGGTTCCTTCCACGCTCCGTTTTCATAATCACAAACAAACATATGGTCTGTAAATAAGTCGCCAAAGGGGATGTTTTCAAAATCAACTTGATGAATGCGAGATGCTGTAACTTTTTCTATTTTCATTGTATGGGCACTAATCCGTTCTTAAACTAGGATACGTTATGAAAGCTAAATTACAATTTTCTGTTCATTACTTCATCAATTTATTTTGGAAAATAGTATTTTGCGCACGATTTAATTCAACAGTGATTATTTGCTGCAGTTTTTTTACACCAACAGAAGTTTATTTTACATGAAAATATTAATTACAGGAGCAACAGGTTTAATCGGTCAAGAATTAATTCGTTTGTGGATTGATAAAAAGCATGAAATACACTACTTAACAACTCGCAAGAATCACAAACACCCACATCCCAATATAACTTCCTTTTATTGGAATCCAGAAAATGGCTCCATTGACTCAAATTGTTTTGATGGTGTTCAAGTTGTTGTGAACCTTGCGGGCGCATCGGTTTCAAAACGTTGGACTTCCTCTTATAAAGAGAAAATTCGCGAAAGTAGGATTAAGGGTGCTGAATTGTTACTAAATGCTATCCAAAAACTACCTTCGCATGAAATTCAACAACTGATTTCAGCCTCAGCAATCGGAGTTTATCCTCACGATTTGCATTGTTTGTATACCGAAAAGGAATCAAAAATTGCTGATTCTTTTTTGGGAACTGTAGTAAATCAGTGGGAAAGTGCCGTTCAGTCGTTTGCCAAAATCAACATTCCCGTGACTACTGTACGAATAGGTTTGGTGCTCTCTAATCAAGGCGGTGCTTTGCCGATGACAGCGCTTCCCATTCGGTACGGAGTAGGATCCTGGTTTGGCTCTGGTCAACAATGGCAATCATGGATTCATATTGAAGACATGGTAAGAATTATTGATTTTACGGTTGTCAACAAACTCCAAGGAGTTTACAATGCAGTGGCTCCTCAACCTGTTACTAACAATGAATTTGTAAAAACAATAGCGCGGGTGTTACACCGACCGTTATTTCTTCCGCCCATACCGCAATTTTTTATGAAATTAATTTTAGGCGAAATGGCCTCTGTTATATTTGAAAGTCAACGTGTGAGCTCCCAAAAAATTCAAAATGCAGGTTTTGAATTTCACTTTTCAAAGTTACAAACAGCTCTAGTTGCATTGTTTCATAAATAATCATGAATTAGGGATGACAATTTGACATTTTTCAATAATTGGCAGTACTTTTGCCATACCCAATTAAATAATTAAAAACAGCATATATTATGACCCAAGCTAAAAAAGCAAAAGCTAAAAAAGCCAAGGAGTCCAAAGTCGAAAAGAAAACCACTACCAAAAACGATCAGGTAGCCGAACTTCAAGCACAGATTGATCAGGAAAAAGACAAGTTTTTAAGACTGTTTGCTGAGTTCGAAAATTATAAAAAGCGAACCAGTAAAGAACGATTGGAGTTGTATAAAACAGCCAACCAAGAGGTTATAGGGGCTTTGCTTCCCGTAATGGATGACTTTGATAGAGCTATGATCGAAATTTCTAAATCAGAAGATCAGGAGTTGGTCAAGGGAGTTTCACTTATTCAAAATAAATTGGTAGAAACACTTAAAAATCAAGGACTTATTAAGAGCGAGGTTAATAAAGGAGATATTTTTGATGCCGAAATCCATGAGGCAATTACTCAAATTCCTGCTCCCGAAGAATCACTCAAAGGAGCTGTTATCGATGTTGTCGAAAGTGGATACGCTTTAGGAGATAAAATCATTCGATACCCCAAAGTTGTTGTTGGTAATTAATAAACTACTATGAAAGAGGATTTTTATGACATATTGGGAGTAAGCAAATCAGCTTCGGAAAGTGAAATCAAAAAAGCGTATCGAAAGAAAGCTATCCAATACCACCCTGACAAAAACCCAGGAGACAAAACTGCAGAAGAGAATTTTAAAAAAGCAGCAGAGGCTTATGAGGTTTTGGGAGATTCTAATAAAAAGGCACAATACGACCAATATGGACACGCTGCTTTTGAAGGAGGCAACGGTTTCCAAGGAGGTGGAATGAACATGGATGATATTTTCAGTCAATTTGGAGACATTTTTGGAGGCGGTGGATTCGGAGGCTTCAGTGGATTTGGTGGAGGCGGACAACGTCGTACCAAAGGTAGCAATCTTCGCATTCGCGTAAAGCTTACACTTACTGAAATTGCTCAAGGCGTTGATAAAAAAGTAAAGGTTAAGCGAAAAGTTCAAGCTCCCGGAGTTACCTACAAAACTTGTCCAACCTGTAACGGTACAGGACAAATGACGCGTATTGCCAACACTATTTTGGGAAGAATGCAAACCGCTACTACATGCAGTTCTTGTTCGGGTGCAGGCCAAGTGATTGACAAACGCCCATCCAATGCGGACTCACAAGGATTGACACTTTCAGAAGAAACGGTTTCTATCAAAATTCCTGGAGGAGTTGAAGACGGAATGCAACTAAAAGTTTCTGGTAAAGGAAATGAAGCACCTGGTAATGGAGTTTCAGGAGATCTAATTGTGCTTATTGAGGAATTGCCTCACGACAGACTCAAACGCGAGGGAAACAATCTACATTTTGATTTATACATCAGCATATCAGAAGCTGTTTTAGGAACTTCTAAAGAAATTGAAACTGTTAACGGAGGAGTTCGTATCAAGTTGGATGCTGGAATTCAATCAGGAAAAATATTACGCTTGAGAGGAAAGGGAATTCCTAGTTTAAATGGATACGGTTCGGGTGATTTACTTGTTCATATCAATGTGTGGACCCCAAAAACATTGGATAAATCACAACGACAATTTTTTGAGGAAATGAAGAGCCATGAAAATTTTCGTCCAGCTCCAGAAAAGAATGAAAAATCATTTTTTGACAAAGTAAAAGATATGTTTTCTTAATTTATTATTGATTTTTTAAAATATTTTTTTAAGTTTGATAAGCAATAGCTTATCTATTGTTTCTTTTTCATAGCAACTTTCCCATCCTTAGATATTTTTAAGGGTGGGTTTTTTTTATGTGGGTTTCTGTCTTTTGTCTATATTTACGTTTAATATTTATAACCTATGCTATCAAAAATTTTAGACTTTCTCACCCATGAATATGTCATTGGCGATACAATAACTATCTCCATTTTGGGAGCACTAATGGTGATTGGTGTTTTTCTTTTAACGTCTTTTATTCTTAAAATAATCAATCGAATTGCTTCAAGCAAACTAAATAAAGACAGTCGATTGAAGTTCAAGTCTGTTTTTTCATTTTTTAACAACTTTATATATGCCGTAGTGTTTTTATTAACCCTGCAAAATTTTGGTGTTAATATAACCGCTATTTTTGCAGCTTCTGCCGCATTGTTGGTTGGTATTGGTCTTGCCTTACAAACCTTTTTTCAAGACATTATATCTGGAATTTTTATACTTTCTGACCAAACAGTGCATGTGGGAGATGTTATTGAAATTAATGGTAAAGTTTGTAAGGTGAAAAATATCAAATTAAGGACCACTCGCGCTACAACTATTGACAATAAAGTTTTGATTATTCCCAATCACATTTATTTGACTTCAATTTTGTACAATTGGACAGCCAACGGAGCGCTTACTCGTGAGAGTATAGTTGTCGGGGTAAGCTATGACTCCGATCCCGACAAAGTAAAAGAACTGTTAATTGCTGTCGCAAATGATCATCCTAAAGTTCTTAAAAATCCCGCCCCCATAGTTATGTTGTCGGAATTTGGCGATAGTAGTCTTGAGTTTACGTTGCTATTTAGTATGAATAGTAGCTTTGAGTCTAATCTTTCCAAAAGTGATATTCGCTTCAGTATTGTATCTTCGTTTAGAGAACATAATATTGAAATTCCGTTTCCACAACGCGTTGTTCACATGCAAAACAATTAATAATGTCACACATCTTAATTATTGAAGACGAAGCCAGTATTCGAAGAGTTCTGGTAAAAATTTTAGAGGAAGAAAACAAAGGATATAAAATTTTAGAAGCTGAAAACGGGCTTCTAGGGATTTCTATTATTGAAAAAAATGCCATAGACTTGGTTTTGTGTGACATTAAAATGCCCAAAATGGATGGCATAGAAGTGTTGCGAAAAGTCCAAAAAACGCATCCCGATCTTCCTGTAGTTATGATTTCTGGTCATGGCGATTTGGACACTGCTGTTGAAGCTATGAGAATGGGTGCATTTGATTATATTTCAAAACCGCCCGATTTGAACCGATTACTGAATTCAGTCCGTAATGCTTTGGATTCGAAAATTCAGATTCAAAAAAGCCCAACAAGAGCCAAGAAAATTTCTTCCAAGTTTAAAATGATTGGAGAGTCGGAAGCCATTGTACACATAAAATCAATGATCGAAAAGGTGGCTCCTTCCAATGCTCGAGTTCTTATTTCGGGTCCCAACGGAACTGGGAAAGAATTGGTAGCTCATTGGATCCATCAAAAAAGCACACGTTCCAAAGGTCCTATGATTGAGGTGAATTGCGCTGCCATTCCCTCGGAACTTATAGAAAGTGAGTTGTTTGGACACGTTAAAGGATCTTTTACTTCCGCTAATAAAGATCGTGCAGGAAAATTTGAAGCTGCTAATGGCGGAACTTTGTTTTTGGATGAAATCGGTGACATGAGCCTTTCTGCCCAAGCCAAAGTATTACGCGCTCTACAAGAACACAAAGTGCAACGTGTTGGAAGCGATAAAGATATTGTAGTTGATGTGCGGGTCGTAGCGGCTACTAATAAAAATTTAGCAGAAGAAATTAGACACAACCGTTTTCGAGAGGATTTGTACCATCGATTGGCGGTTATTGAAATAGCAGTTCCTCCTTTAAATAATCGTAAAGACGATATTCCCATATTAGTAAATCATTTTCTCAAGCAAATTGCCTCGCTTGAAGGAACACCAGTTAAAGATATTCATCCTAAAGCAGTAAAACAACTCCAAGAATATGACTGGACTGGAAATGTTAGAGAGCTTCGCAATGTAATTGAACGACTTACTATTTTAAGCGATGATAGGATTACTGTTGAGGATGTCTTAGCATTTGCTCACAAGGTGTAATTTATATTTTCAAGCTTCAATTACTAGTCTTTTAGAGACTTTTATAAAAACATACTGTATATATTTGCCGGATGCAAAGACTGGAACGTTATACCAAAGAATTTCGATACAACCTAAAACTTGCTTATCCAGTTATCATTGGTTTGTTGGGTCACACTTTGGTACAGTTGGTTGACAATGTAATGGTAGGTCAATTGGGAACGGCGGAGTTAGCGGCGATTTCTTTAGGAAATTCCTTTGTTTTTATAGCCATGTCGTTGGGGATTGGATTTTCTACGGCAATCACTCCTTTGGTAGCTGAGGCTGACGCTTCCGATCAATCAGAAAGCATAAAATCAGCCTTTACCAATGGTTTAGTTTGGTGTGTTTTTTTAGGACTTGTTTTAGCATTGTTAGTTTATCAGTCAAAATCCATTCTCTTTTATATGGGACAGCCTGCTGAGGTTGTTGAATTGGCTTTCCCTTATTTGAAGTGGGTCTCAATTTCTCTATTTCCATTGATTGTTTTCCAGGCTCTTAAGCAATTGACCGATGGACTTTCCATGACACGAATTCCCATGTACGCAACCCTATTTGCCAATGTGATTAATGTGCTCATCAATTATTTGTTAATTTTTGGGATGTGGGGCTTTCCCAAATTGGGAATAGTGGGAGCGGCCTTTGGTACGTTAGCATCTCGAGTGGCTATGGTTGTTATTTTGTGGTTTTTATTAATACGAAGTACCAAAGCCAATTATTTTGTAACGCAATTGAATTTTTCAGATGTTCGTAAAAAAATGCTCAAAAAGCTTTTTAATCTCGGATTTCCATCCGCGCTTCAAATGTTGTTTGAAGTATCCTTTTTTACTGCGGCAATATGGGTTTGTGGAATGATCGGAAAAAATGCCCAAGCAGCCAATCAAATTGCACTCAATTTGTCATCCATGACCTTTATGGTTGCCATGGGGCTTGGAGTAGTTGCTACAATACGCGTTGGTAATCAAAAGGGAAAGAAACAATTTCGTTCGCTTCGTGATATTGCTCACTCCATATTTTTAGTCACGTTGATACTTGATATTATTTTTGCCATTCTCTTCATCACTTTTAACGAGTTTTTACCCTCTATATATCTTGATAATTCTCAAGGATTGGATGTTATTGAAGTGATTCAAATAGCTTCTACCTTATTATGGATTTCTGCCTTTTTCCAAATATTTGACGGAGCGCAAGTCGTTGCCTTGGGAGCTTTACGAGCACTACACGATGTCAATATTCCTACTCTAATTACCTTTATTGCTTATGGGTTGGTTGGTTTTCCGATTTCATATTATCTAGGGTTGCATACTTCCTTAGAAGCAACAGGAGTGTGGATAGGTCTGTTGTCGGGACTGGTAGTTTCCTCGATAATGTTGTATCTTCGCTTTTATTTTAAAACACAACAATTGATAAAATCCGACGCTTTATGAGTCAATTGCCTTCCTTTTTATTAGCGGATAGCTTAGAGTTCCCAGATTCCATATTTGTAATTCATACTGAATTTCCAAGATTTATAATTGATTTGTCAACCGATGAGCTGACTTGGTGGGAACATTTTGCTTCCAACGACAAAGAGGAAGCTACCTCTGAAATTGCACTTTGGATTGAGAAAGCCACTGCATTTTATGATGCCCAAATTAAAGAATTCGAGAACGAGTGATGGAAACGTTACTAGAACTGGACAAACAATTGTTTTTATGGCTCAATGCATTGGGTTGTGAGTCATTTGATTCGCTTTGGATGTTTATCACCAACAAACGGTCTTCAATTCCACTTTATATTTTTTTGCTTTATTATGCGTATGTAAAATTAGGTCAAAAACGTTTTTTTATCATTTTGATTACTGCAGTTTCAATGATTGCTTTCACAGATCAAATAACCAATTTGTTTAAGTATTCGTTCATGCGACTTCGACCTTGTTTTGATCCTGAAACCATGGATATTATGCGTTTGGTAAAAGAAAGTTGTGGAGGGCAATTTGGTTATTTTTCTGGACACGCATCCAATTCATTCGCATTGGCTACTCTTTTCTTTTGGATATTCAAGTCCTTACATCGTTTGTGGTATTTACTTTTTTTATGGGCAATGGTTGTGGCCTACAGCCGAATTTATATCGGCGTTCACTTTCCACTAGATATCATTTCAGGAGCAATTTTCGGTCTTGTTGCGGGTACAATTTTTTATTTTATTTACAGATTTTTTGAAAAAAGATGGGCCTTAAAAATTATATAAATATGAATTTTAGAATGACAGAATATCGCGCTCTTTTCTACAGAATATTTTTAGCGTATCTGTTTTATTTTATGGCTCGTGTTTTGTTTTTCCTATACAATATAGACCTTATCGATGTTGAATCTGTTGGACAATTTTTCAGGTTGGCGCTTATCGGACTTCAGTTTGATACTACAGCGATTCTGTACACCAACAGCTTGTTTGTATTGCTCAGCATCCTTCCGCTCAAAATAAATACTTTTCCTCGGTTTCAATGGGGGATGGGATTGTTATACGGAGTTACCAACGCTATTGCTTATGCAACCAACTTTGTTGATTTTATATACTATAAATTTTCACAAAGTCGCTTAACCACTGCTGTGTTCGATGTGGTTGGAAACGAAGAAAACAAAGTCACTCTTCTACTGTTGTTTATAAAAAACTATTGGCATGTCTTTCTGCTCTTTTTTGTTTTGGGCTATGCTTGGTATATTCTTTATAACCGCGTTAAGGTATCCTACAGTGCACATCCTTTTACTATAAAATACTTCCTCCAATCTATTTTAATTGCCGTATTTGTACTTGGAATTAGTATAATTGGTATCAGAGGAGGAATTGGTAACTCATCTCGCCCAATTAATATGGTGGATGCTCATCGCTATGTAACCAATGGCACACATGCAGATTTGGTTTTAAATTCGCCTTTTTGTTTGATTCGAACTTACAATAAAAACTTTTTTAAGAAAGTAGATTTCTTGCCCAACGACCAAATAGAGGATGTAATTCATCCCATTAAGCAATATAGCGGAGGACAACACAAAGGCAAAAATGTAGTTATTTTGATTATGGAAAGCTTTGGTCGTGAGTATATTGGCGCTTTTAACAAGCATACCCGTATTCCAGATTATGTAAGCTATACCCCTTTTTTGGATTCTTTGGCGAATCATAGCATGCTGTATTCAAACGCTTTTTCTAATGGGCGACAATCCATTCATGCCATGCCAGCAATTTTAGCAGGTGTTCCTTCTTTTAAAATTGCTTTTACATCGTCTCCTTATGCCAATCAAAAGGTACAGTCGATTGTTTCGGTTACCAATGAAATGGGATACGACACCTCTTTTTTTCACGGTGCTCCCAATGGATCTATGGGCTTTTTAGGGTTTTCAAATATTTTGGAATTTGATCATTATTATGGTAAAGACGAGTTTAATGATAATTCACAATTTGATGGTGTATGGGGCATTTGGGACGAGCCTTTTTTTCAGTTTATGAACCAAACACTAAGCCAAAAAAAATCTCCTTTTTTAGCAACAATATTTTCGGTAACCTCCCACGAACCTTACCAGGTTCCTAGTGAATACAAAGGAGTCTTTCCCATAGGGGACATTCCTATTCATCAGGTTGTTGGATATTCTGACAATGCTTTAAGGCAGTTTTTTAAAGCTGCGCAAAAAGAACCTTGGTTTGAAAACACGCTATTTGTTCTTACAGCAGACCATTGCAATGAATCCTTTTATTCGATTTACAATAAACCAATAAATCGATTTGCGGTTCCTGTGATGTTTTATGCTCCCAAAGGAACGTTGGTTGGAGAATCGAATGAATTAACACAACAAATGGATATTTTCCCAACATTGGTTGATTTGTTGGGCTACGATCAACCTATTCAGTCTTGGGGAAGAAGTTTAGTAGCTGGAAAAGAGGAAGAAATTCCTTTTTCTGTTCACTATCTTGGAACTGTTTATCATTTCTCTGTGGGCGAGTTCACTTTTGTATTCGATGGAGAAAAGACTATTGGAGTGTATGCTGTTGAGGATGTGGGTCTTTCGGTTAATTTAATAGAAAACAAAACCCCTGAAATGGAACAACATGAACGCTTTATGAAGGCCTTTTTTCAGGACTACATGAATCGGGTTATAACCAAAAGACTAGCAGTTAGCTCTTTTAATAATTAGTGTGTATTATCGTTTTCTTTTAAAAGTGCCGAGTTGTTGATTTGAAATTTAAGGAGTCTAGGTTTAGAAACTCTTTGAATGTATGTGCTGTTTGGGTTTAATCTTTCGTAATCTTGATGATATTCTTCGGCTTTGTAAAAACGAGACAATTTTTTTACTTCTGTAGTGATTTTGTCCTTAAACACCTTTTTATTTGTTAGAAGTTGAATGTATGCTTCTATAATTCCCTTTTCTTTTGCTGTTTCGTAAAAGGCAATTGAACGGTATTGCGTTCCTCTGTCAGGTCCCTGTCTGTTTAGGGTTGTGGGGTCGTGCGAATCAAAAAATACTTTCAAAAGCGTTTTAAAACTTATAATTTTTGGATTATAAAAAACTTGAATAGTTTCTGCATGCCCTGTTCTTCCAGAAATAACTTGTTTGTAAGTTGGGTTGGCCGTTTTTCCTCCAGCATATCCTGAAACTACTTCTTCGACGCCTTTTAAACTTTCATAAATAGCTTCGACACACCAAAAACATCCCGATGCAAAGTATGCAGTTTCTAAATGTTGAAGGGATGACGGAATAGGAGTTGGAGTAGGGACTACATTATTAGCAGGAGTAGGGGGATTCATTGTGCAGGCTTGAAGTACTGAACTGCTTAATAGTAATAATAGAAAAAAGTTTGATTTTTTCATGGCAATGTTTTACTGAATTTAATACACTCTTTGCAAAAATGAGACCAACTTAGTTTTTTTTGTTGCAATTGAAAATTCTGTGCAAACGATCCTTTGTTTTTTAGATTCAAATACTTTTCCATTCCTTTTTCAATTCCTTCGACGGTAGGATCAACAATCCATCCCGTTTTGTTAGGGACAACTGATTCATAAAGTCCACCCACTTTTGTAACCAGCGTAGGTTTGTTGAACCAAATCGATAATGGAGTAACCCCACTTTGACTTGCAGTTTTATAGGGTTGTACTACCAAGTCAGACGCAGAAAACCAGTAAGAAAGCTCATGATTAGGTATGTATCTATTTTCGAAAGTAACGGAGGCTTCTATTTCTAACGATGTTGCTAAATCACGATATTTTTGAAGCGACTCATAATGTTCTCCTACAACCAAAAGATGCGTGTTAGAGTATTTTTTGTGAAGATGTGCGAAAGCTTTTAGTAGCAAGTCCAATCCTTTGTATTTACGAATCAATCCAAAAAAGAGAAAATACTTTTTGGAAGGATCTAATACTAATTTTTGTTGAGCTTTTAATTGATCTTCGAGAGGTGGAAGCAGGTCATTAATGGGATGCGGTAAAAAGAGGGTTGGTTTTTGAACAAACGCACTCAATTCCTCAGCAACAGCCTTTGAAAGCGTAATAAACCCATCAAACTGTTTGCAAAAATAAGAGGTAAATTGTTTTTGAAAAATCATATTTTCATGGGGACGAATATTGTCAGTAATGGCAATTTTTTTAATGTTTTTGCTAAGTTTTCCAACAATAGTTCCCAGAGTAAGTGCTAGGAAAGGTGTCCAATACCGAACCAAGACCAAATCAGGCTGGATATTGTTTATTTGCTTTGCTACCTGTATCCAATTCCACGGAGATAAACTGTTAATCTTTTTTTGAATAACAATTTTTTCAGGTGCCTTAGTTTGTGAATATTGAGTTTTACCAGGAAATAATAGCGAGGGATATTGCAACGTAAACGTCCATATACTGACTTTGTGTCCTTCTTTCATTAAATTCCTACACAATGCTTCGTTTGTGTCTGAAATTCCACCTCGAAAGGGGTAAGCAGGTCCCAGTATAATAATATTCATTGTTTTGGGTGATTTAGTTTTCCACCAAAACCCACTGGCCTTTTTTCAGTAATGGTTCAGCTTGCTTGAATTTCAATGTTTTATTTTCACCAGAAACTACATTTTTAATCACCACACGATCGTTTCTCCCAATTTTTGGTTGTTCTCTTACAATGGTTTCGACTGCTTGTCTCTGTTGTGTTTGTCCAGTGGCTCTACTGCGAGCAGCCATTTCGTCACTGTTTAAAACTTCTTCTTTGGAAGTGTTGAACTTTTCTCGTCTTCGAGTTTGGCGATCTTCATGAATTTGTGAAGGATCTTGTGTTGGAAGTTCTCCTTTGAATAAAAATGAGATAAGTTCCTTATTCACTCCATCCAACATCCCTCTAAACAGCTCAAAGGCTTCGAACTTATAAATTAATAAAGGATCTTTTTGTTCATGAACAGCCAATTGAACAGATTGCCTGAGTTCGTCCATTTTTCTTAAATGGGTTTTCCATGCTTCGTCTATGAGCGCCAAGGAAATATTTTTTTCAAAATCTGCAATAAGCTGACTCCCGTTTGAATTGTATGCTTGTTCAAGGTTTGTAGCAACGCTGAGTGTTTTTACCCCATCGGTAAAAGGGACCACAATACGTTCGTAACGGTTGCTATTGTCTTCATACACTCGCTTCATGACAGGAAACGCTTTCTCAGCACTCTTAGCCATTTTTTCTTCATAGCGCTTGAGAGCGATTTCATAAATATTTTCTGTGATTTCCTGATCACTCTTAGTTTCAAATTCTTCTTGTGAAATTGGGGAACTAAACGAAAAATAGCGAATCAACTCAAATTCAAAATTTTTGAAATCGTTGTTGTTTTTGTTGAATTCAGTAATGACTTCAGAGGTGTCATAAATCATATTGGCAATGTCAACTTTTAGTCGACTGCCTTGAAGTGCGTGACGTCTTCGTTTGTAAACTACCTCACGTTGGGCATTCATTACGTCATCGTATTCCAACAGCCTTTTTCGAATACCAAAATTATTTTCCTCCACTTTCTTTTGAGCACGCTCAATAGACTTTGTCATCATGGAGTGCTGAATAACCTCTCCTTCTTCCAGTCCCATTCGGTCCATCATTTTGGCGACCCGATCGGAGCCAAACAAACGCATTAAATTGTCTTCTAAAGACACATAGAACTGCGAACTTCCAGGATCACCTTGACGACCCGATCGTCCACGCAATTGGCGGTCAACTCTTCGAGAGTCGTGACGTTCTGTACCTACAATAGCCAAACCTCCAGCTTCTTTTACTGCATCACTCAGTTTAATGTCAGTTCCACGACCAGCCATGTTGGTGGCAATGGTAACCACACCGGGTTCTCCTGCTTCGGCAACAATGTCAGCTTCTTTTTTGTGAAGCTTTGCATTTAATACATTGTGATGAATTTTTCGAATGCCCAACATTTTACTGAGCAGCTCAGAAATTTCAACAGAAGTGGTTCCAATCAAAACCGGTCTTCCTGCATTGGAAAGTGCAACAACTTCTTCAATAACTGCGTTGTATTTTTCTCGTTTGGTTTTGTAAATCAAATCGTTTCTATCGTCTCGAGCAATGGGGCGATTGGTTGGGATTTCTATGACGTCGAGTTTGTAAATTTCCCAAAATTCTCCTGCTTCAGTAACGGCAGTACCCGTCATTCCAGAAAGTTTTTTATACATTCTGAAATAGTTTTGTAGGGTAACGCTCGCAAAAGTTTGCGTTGCCGCTTCGATTTTTACATTTTCTTTGGCTTCAATCGCCTGATGGAGTCCATCCGAATATCGTCTTCCGTCCATTATCCGACCCGTTTGTTCGTCAACAATCATTACTTTGTTATCCATCACCACATAGGCGACATCTTTTTCAAAAAGAGTATAGGCTTTAAGTAATTGATTGAGCGTATGTATTCGCTCGCTTTTGATTCCGTAATCTTTGAATAGAACTTCTTTTAGTTCAGCTTCTTTTTCTATTTCAAGATTTTGTGACTCAATTTTTGCAATTTCAATTCCGATATCGGGCATGACAAAAAAGTTGCTTTCCTCTCCATCTTTCGATAGGGCTTCGACTCCTTTATCCGTGAGCTCAATTTGATTGTTTTTTTCATCAATCACAAACCAAAGTTCTTCGTCAATCACATGCATTTCACGATTGTTGTCCTGCATGTAGAAGTTCTCTGTTTTTTGAAGCAATTGTTTGATGCCTTCTTCACTCAGAAACTTTATGAGCGCTTTGTTTTTTGGCAGTCCTCGAAATACTCGCAATAATAAAACACCACCTTCTTTAGTGTTGCCACTAGCGATCATTTTTTTAGCTTCTGCCAACACGCTTGTTAAATATTGTCTCTGTTGAGATACCAAAGCAGATACTTTGGGTTTCAATTCATTAAATTCGTGTCGATCTCCTTCAGGAATAGCTCCCGAAATAATAAGCGGAGTTCGCGCATCGTCAATAAGCACTGAGTCAACTTCGTCAACTATTGCATAGTGGTGCTTGCGTTGAACCAATCCGTCAGGAGAGTGCGCCATATTGTCTCGAAGGTAATCAAACCCAAATTCGTTGTTCGTTCCATACGTAATATCCGCTCGGTAGGCTTTTTTGCGTTCTTCCGAGTTGGACTTGTGGTAATCGATACAATCAATGCTCAGACCATGAAACTCAAAAATAGGTGCCATCCAAGCACTGTCTCTTTTTGCTAAATAATCGTTTACCGTTACCAAATGCACTCCTTTTCCAGTCAATGCATTGAGGTAAACTGGTAAAGTTGCTACCAGAGTTTTTCCTTCTCCGGTTTGCATTTCCGCGATTTTTCCTTGGTGCAATGCAATTCCACCCACCAATTGTACGTCGTAATGAACCATATCCCAAGTAACCTGCTTTCCAGCAGCATCCCACGATTGATTCCAAACCGCTTGATCGTTTTTTAGAACAACATAGCTTTTTGAACCCGACAATTCCCTGTCAAACTCAGTTGCTGTGACATTCAGTGTTTTATTGTTTTTAAATCGTTTGGCAGTTTCTTTAACTACAGCAAACGCTTCTGGGAGCAATTGTTCGAGCAAGACTTCGACAGCTTCGTAAGATTCAATTTCTAACTGATCGATTTTTTGATAAAGCGCCTCTTTGTTGTCAATATCCTCTTCTTGTTCAATTTCGTTTTCAATCTCCGAAATTTTTTCTTGAAAAGGACTACGAACTTCCTGAATACGGTTTTTAAACTCAATAGTTTTGTTTCTTAGCTCGTCGTGGGTTAAGGATTCGAGTTGCTTTTCAGCAGTCAAAATTTTATCAACAGTAGGCTGAATTAACGAAATATCTTTTTTGGCTTTGTTGCCAACAAACACTTTTAATATGGAATTTAAAAAACTCATTTATAAGAAGGTCGATTAAGGTTCAAATTTAAGCAAAAAAAAAGCCTCCAAAGAGACTTTTATCATGTTTTATCAATTAATATTCATCCTCATTCCAAAGATAATCTTCGTCGGTGGGATAATCTGGCCAAATTTCTTGAATGGATTCGTACATTTCACCTTCGTCTTCTATTGCTTGAAGATTCTCTACAACCTCGAGAGGTGCTCCGGTTCGAATAGCATAATCGATTAACTCGTCTTTAACAGCTGGCCAGGGCGCGTCACTCAAATATGAAGCAAGTTCTAATGTCCAATACATAGCTTTTTGTATTTATATATTTTGCAAAAGTATATTTTTAATGGAATTATACAAGTAAAAATTAAAAAAAATCTTGGTGTGATTCATTATCTTTAGAATGTGGTCGTTTTTGAGGCGAATTATTTAATAAAAAATCAAAAAATTGCTATTTTTTTGAATGCCATTTTTTTTCCTCAATTCCACTGTCAAAAACAATCTTTCGGGAAAGAACAAACAAGTAATCCGACAACCGATTTAGATATTTGAGTATGGTTTCATTGATGGGCTCGTAGGAGTGAAGCATTACTACATAGCGTTCTATTTTTCTACATACACATCGGGCAATGTGAGCCTGGGAGGATTCGGTATTCCCACCGGGGAGAATAAAATGAGTCATTGTGGGCAATTCCTTTTCTATAAGATCAATGCATTCCTCAAGCCACAAAATTTCATTGTTGCTTTCGATGATTTTTTCTTTATTGCTATCTACCTTTTTAACGGCCAGTTGTGCGCCAATGTGAAACAACTCGTTTTGAATGCGTTCGAGTTCTTCGCTTTGCTTAATTTGATTATTGTTGGCTAGTAACAGTCCAATCCATGAATTCAACTCGTCGAGTGTGCCAATGCACTCCATTCTCAATTCGCTTTTGGAAATACGAATCCCATCATATAGAGAAGTCATCCCTTGATCACCGGTTTTTGTGTAAATTTTCATTCGTCTTCGAGTGTTTAGTGATAATTAGCAACTATAAAATATTCAAGTAAAACTACACAATCTTTTGCAATTTAAACTTTATTAGGCTCTTAGCACAAAATGTTCTTTCGCTTGGGTGGTTTTCACAAACACAATTCCCAATTCAAAAAAATCCAAAGAAACTATTGAAGATTGTTTTTGTAGAAGCAATTCCCATGCATTTTCAAAGCTGTGATTTTCGTGTATTTTTTCAATGATAAACAACTGGTTTGTTTCAAAGTCTAGCGGTAAGGCCATTATGGGGTTTTCTATATGAATTATATCATAGCTATCATTCGTGTTTTTTATTTTAATAGAATCAATATTTGTCAATGGATGCCCTATTTTTTTATACGATTTTATCTTATAATGATTAAGAACCCCGTGGATTATTCTACTTTTTTTGGGATTGTTTTTTTTGGACTGTGTGTAAATTGATTTTGTAATCAAATCATATACAAATGGAGAATGTACGCCGTGTTGGTTTTTTGACAACAACAGGTATTTGAAGTAAGAGTAGTACTTGTAAAGCATTTACTGTTTCTTTCTGGAAAATGAAAAGAGTAGGATTAAACCGGCGACAAGAACTGCAATTCGAGCAATGAAATCGCCGTAAAGTACATAAAATGTCTTTTTTTGCTGTGGATACACGGTGGCGGTTAACACACCTTGAGAATCGTATTCAAGTTGGCTGACAATTCTTCCAAGGGGATCTATAAATGCCGAAATTCCAGTATTGGCGCTACGAGCAATAAATTTTCGAGTTTCAAGAGCTCTTAATTTGGCATAACTCAGATGCTGTTTGTGTCCTTGTGTATTGTCCCACCAAGCATCGTTTGTCATTATTACCAAAATCGTGGCTCCTGCTTTTACATAGTCTGTCACAAAACTTCCGTAAACAGACTCATAGCAGATGATTGGAGCGATGCTTGCGCCTTTAATTAATGGAAAAGAAGTGCGGTTCTTTTGTGTAGCTTTGGTAAATACGGTTCCTCCCAAATCCAAAAGTACGTTACCCAAAAGAGGCTCGATAATAGAGCGGTAAGGGGTGTTTTCTACTCCCACAACAAGTTTTGATTTGTGATAAATGGCATTTTTATCCAATGAAGGATGAATGAATGCGCTGTTGTAAAAATCAACCCATAATTTTTCTCGTATCTTGTTGGAAGTCAAGGTTTTGGCGGCTTCGCTAGTATAGGTTTTGTACAATTGTATTCCTGTAACAAATTGTGTTTTTGGGTAATTAGACAACCAATCTGCTAGTGCTCCGTAGAGTGTTGATGATTCAAAATTTTGCAGCGATTCTCCAGCTCCTTCTGCAAAATAGGTTTCGGGTGCTACGAGCAAATCAATGGAATTGACATCGTAAGGTTTTACCAGTTGCTTAACTTTGGCAAGAGATTCCTCATTTTTTTGATTGTATTTTTCGGTGTACGGATCAATATTTGGTTGAAGTACGGCAACTGAGATAGGCGTATTGGTTTGAACGGTCGTTTTTTGAAAAATAACTAGCGAAATCGCAATTGGAATTGCTATCATTAGTAAAGTTGTAGCAGCTTTCTTTAAAAATATTTTTTGACTTGTAAACTGAAGGATTGCATTAAAGAAAAACAAATTAATGATCCAAATCCAAAGACTGCCTCCAAAAGAACCGGTGTATTCGTACCACTGTACCCATAAAGTGGTTTCTGAAAACACATTTCCAAGATTGAACCAAGGCCATGAAAAATCCCAAATCAAATGAAGTTTTTCAAATGATATCCAAATTGCTGGCAGAAATATAAAAGCAGTTTTTTTTGGAAGTTTTTGAGAAATTTTGTGATACATCATGAACACGATGGTCATCAAAAGGGAATTAACAAGAATTGCAAAAAACATCCCAAACACCGATGAATACCATAACCACCAGCTTGTCATTGCATTCCAAACCAGCATAGTTAAGTAGGTGTAACCAAAAATTTTCCAAGAAGAATTGCGAAGTTGTTTTTCTAAAACTAGCAACGGAACAAAGCTGAAAAAAATCAAAAAACTAATTCCATAAGTCGGCCATGATAATACCAAAAGTAAGCCGGAAAGAATGGAAAATAGAAAGTGTTTTTTCATGAATTAACGAAATTGTTTCCAATTGATTTTTATTGAAAAGATATTAGAATAAAGAACGGTACTTTGATTACCAATGTCAGTAAGAGCGTAATCGATCTCAATTCCTTTGTAAATAATTCCAACGCCAATATTGGGTTGGAAAGTTACGGAATTTGTGTTATCGAATTGAAGTTCGTTTTGGAAATTTCCAATTCCGGTTCTTAAAAAAATAAAATCATCATATTGAAGTTCCAATCCTAAAGCAGGGGAGATGCTGATAGGTTTCGAGGAAATGATATCGTTTGTTTTGGTAAATCGCATATTCAAATCCAGTTCGGTATGCAAATAATACCTTCGATTCAATTCGAACAGTCTAGCGATTCCTAGTTGTATTTTTGGCAGTGTGATTTCGGAAGTTTCTGGAGCTTCTTGCTCGGGCAATTCTTGGCTGACAGCATCAAACATCTCAGTGTCTATTTGCCACAGGTTAAACGTGGTTGTAATGTCTCTAGCTGTAAGTCCAAAAGACCAAGAGTTGTGTGAAAATTGAATTCCTACATCAAACCCAAAACCCCATGAGGAAGCAAAATCACCAATCACACGACGGATAATTTTAGCATTCACTCCGTATGTATAATTTTTTGTCAATGACTTTCGGGCATAAGAAACGATTAAGGCATAATCGGCAGCAGAGAATTTAGTGATCCTATTGTAATCAATATTCCCTTGATTGTCTATAAGTTGTGTAGTGTTTAGGATATTATCCACACCAAACCGCAACAAAGTGATCCCTGCGGCACTACGGTTGTCTATAGGTCGAGCCATGCCAATAACATCGTATTGTGCAATATTGGCAAAATAGCTCGCGTGCATAAGACTTAGTTGCGTGTCTTTGAGATTCATTAAACCTGCTGGATTCCAGTAAGTGGCGCTCACATCATTTGTGGAGGCAACAACTGCATTTGCCATTCCAAAAGCACGGGCATCAACACCAATGTTTAGGAATTCGTTGGAGTATTTGCGAACAGCTTGTGCATGTGTTGATTGATACAAAATACCCACAAAACCAATAATGAAAAATATTCGAAGCATATGCAAAGATGTAACTATCTGCTTACATTTTAAACAGTTTTTTTGAATACTTATTGTCGATAATCTCTTTTTGTCGTTTCAATATCTTCTACTTTATCTATATTTACAAAGAAATTTATACCAACAAAACCATTTCATGAAACTAAAGGCTTTTATTCCCAATGCAATAACACTTCTAAATTTGTTTTGTGGCTGTATTGCGACTCTATATGCAGTGGAAAACCAACTGGAATATGCTGCGTATTGGGTGTTTCTGGGTATTTTTTTAGATTTTTTTGACGGTTTTTTTGCACGGATATTGAATGTAAAAAGCGATTTGGGAATACAACTTGATTCTCTTGCTGATATGATAACGAGTGGATTGGTTCCTGGAATTGTGTTGTATCAATTGTTACAAACTGCCCTTCAAAACCAACCGATTTCTGATACATTTGATGTTTCATGGATTGCTACTCTTGGTTTTTTAGTTACCATGTCATCTGCTTATCGTTTGGGTAAATTTAATATAGATACTGAACCAAAAGCCCATTTTGTCGGATTGCCTACGCCAGCAAACACGTTGTTAATTGTTTCCATTCCGTTTTTGATTGGTGAGTTTCCATCCAGTTCCCTGGATCTTTGGATTGTAAATCCGTGGTTTTTGATTGTGGTAGTGTTCGTTAGTTCCTACCTTTTAAACAGTCCCCTTAGCATGTTTTCCTTAAAATTAACTTCTACATCCTTTAAGGGCAACGAAATTGTCTTTTTGTTTGCGGTACATGCAGTGGTTCTTTTCGTTGTTTTTAAAGTAGCCTCGTTCCCCCTGATTATTCTTAGTTACATTTTGGTGTCTATCGTAGAAAAATTATGGAAAACGACTAAAAAGTAAGTTTCTTTTTACGGAGTTCAAAGTTTTGTCCCAAGTACACTTTTCTGACCATTTCGTCAGCTGCAAGCTCCTCTGGCTCACCAGCCTTAAGGATACTTCCTTCAAACATTAAATAAGTTCGATCTGTTATGGCAAGGGTTTCTTGAACATTGTGATCAGTAATCAAAATTCCAATGTTTTTGTTTTTCAAATGAGCAACAATACGCTGAATATCTTCTACTGCAACCGGATCAACCCCGGCAAATGGCTCATCTAACAAAACAAATTTGGGGTCTGTAGCCAAGGCACGTGCAATTTCAGTTCGACGACGTTCGCCTCCTGAGAGCAAGTCGCCTCTATTTTTCCGAATATGTCCCAAACCAAATTCTTCTATCAGTGATTCCATTTTAGCAAGCTGTTTTTTTTTGCTCAATGAAGTAAGTTGCAGCACACTTAAAATATTGTCCTCTACGCTTAGTTTTCTGAAAACTGAAGCCTCTTGTGCCAAATAACCAATACCGCTTTGAGCACGCTTATACATTGGGAATGTTGTGATTTCTTGATCGTCAAGAAATATCTTTCCACCGTTGGGTTTGATCAATCCTACAATCATATAAAACGAGGTTGTTTTGCCTGCTCCGTTTGGTCCAAGAAGTCCTATGATTTCTCCTTGATTTACTTCCAACGAAATGCTTTTGACAACTTTTCGTCCTTTGTAAGATTTCATAATATTTTCAGCTCGGAGAATCATAATTGTAAGTTTCGATCAAAGATATCATTTTTGACTAAATGTTTGTTGCTTTGCCTCTTTTTCTTGACGTTTGACAACAATTTTTGAGATTATAATACTTACTTCATAGAGAACCAAGATCGGAATAGCAACAATAATTTGACTGGCAATATCGGGTGGTGTAATTACCGCTGATAATATTAAGACGAACACCAATGAAATTTTACGATATTTTCTCAAAAAGGAAGGAGTCACTAATCCTATTTTTGTTAGAAAATAAACAAAAATAGGCAGTTCAAAGATCATTCCAGACGCAATTACTGAGGTGCGTATCAAACTGATGTAACTGCTAAGGTCAAAATCATTAAAAATTTCTGAGCTGACACTGTAGGTTCCCAAAAAATTAATAGACAATGGAGTTATTACAAAATACCCAAACGAAACCCCTACAAAAAAGAGTAAAGAAGAAATGAATATAAATCCTCTAGCGGCTTTGCGTTCACTTTTATACAGTCCAGGACTGATGAATTTCCAAAATTGATAAATAACATAGGGAAAAGCAACGACAAATCCGGCGGTTATAGAGGTCCATATATGCGCTGAAAACTGCCCTGACAAGGTTCTGCTTTGAATCCGAAAAGGCATTTCTTGAATACAAAAGCTTTCGTCCATACCGATTAACTTAGAGAAATTACACAACCATTGGTACGTAATAAAATCGGTGTTTTTTGGACCAAATAAAACATAATCGAAAATAAAGTCTTTGGCAAGAAACGCTCCCGAAGCGGCTATCATGACTGCAATTGTAGCTCGAAGCAAATGCCATCTCAAGTCTTCAAGATGATCCAAAAATGACATATCATTTTTCTTTGCCATCAAAAAATTCCTTCTTTGATTAGATCGTGGATGTGAATCACTCCTTTATAAACACCTTCTTGAGTAACAATCAATTGACTGATACTGTGTTTTTCCATGAGTTCAAACGCTTGAGTGACCATAGCGTCTGTTTCAATAGTCTTTGGGTTTTTTGACATGATATCTTGAGCAGTCAACAAGTTGATGTCTTTCTCATGGGTAAGCATTCGACGAATATCACCGTCAGTTATGATTCCAACAATTGCATTGTTGTTCATCACTGCGGTAGCACCCAACATTTTATTGGAAATTTCTATGATAACATCTTTGGCTTTGGTATCAATACTTACTTTGGGTACTTTATTTTGGGCAATCAAATGCTCTACTTTCAAATAAAGTTTTTTTCCCAAAGATCCCCCAGGGTGGTATTTTGCGAAATCGTTGGAATCAAATCCACGCACATTCAATAGGCAAATTGCTAATGCGTCTCCCATAACCAACTGTGCTGTTGTACTAGTGGTAGGAGCAAGGTTGTTAGGGCCTGCTTCTTTTTCAATATAAGTGTTTAAAACATGATCGCTGTAAGTTCCCAAGTACGAACTCACATCTCCTGTAATTCCTATAAGTGTGTTTTGAGTATTTTTTAAAAGCGGAATAAGTGCTTTGATTTCGGGCGTATTTCCACTTTTTGAGATACATAAAATAACATCATTAGGTTGAATCATTCCCAAGTCTCCATGAATGGCGTCTGCGGCATGCATAAACATAGCAGGAGTTCCTGTAGAGTTGAACGTTGCAACAATTTTCATTCCTATCAATGCACTTTTTCCAATGCCTGTAACCACAACTCTTCCTTCTGAGGCTAGTATAATTTTTACTGTATTGTAGAAATTTTCATCCAATAACGAAGCGATATTTTCAATAGCCAAGCTCTGATTAACAAGACTTTCTTTCGCTATTTGTATAATTTCTTGATTTGTTTTCAAAAATTGTTTTTTTAATTGTGTTAAAAATTACAACGAATGTACTATCTTTAAGGAGCAAATGTACAAAATACCTTTTGAAGGGAATGAAAGAATATAATGAAATGGATTTAGCCCATGCTCTAAAAAAGAATTTTGGGTTTACCTCTTTTAGAGGTCTCCAAGAGCAAGTGATTAAGAGTCTATTGGGAGGTAAGGACACCTTTGTGATTATGCCTACTGGCGGTGGGAAATCGATGTGTTATCAATTGCCCGCTTTAATTCAAGAAGGAACAGCGATTGTGGTTTCTCCATTAATTGCTTTAATGAAAAATCAAGTGGATGCCCTCCGGGGTATTTCTTCCGAAAACGGTATTGCTCATGTTTTGAATTCATCTCTAAACAAAACAGAAGTAGCTGCTGTAATGGATGATATTCGAAATGGCGTTACCAAATTACTTTATGTTGCACCCGAATCACTTACCAAAGAAGATTATGTAGCTTTTCTAAGAACGGTTAAAATTTCTTTTCTAGCCATCGATGAAGCTCACTGTATTTCCGAATGGGGGCACGATTTTCGTCCCGAATACAGAAACTTGCGGTCAATCATTCAGCGAATAGAAAAAAACATTCCTATTATAGGATTAACGGCTACTGCAACGCCTAAGGTGCAAGAAGATATTTTAAAAAACCTAGGGATTCCAAACGCAAACAAATTCAAAGCGTCTTTCAATCGTCCTAATTTATTTTACGAGGTGCGTCCTAAAACCAAAGATGTAGATAAAGACATCACCCGTTTTATTAAGGGGTATCAAGGGAAATCGGGGATTGTTTATTGCTTGTCTCGAAAGCGTGTAGAAGAATTAGCCCAAGTGCTTCAAGTCAATGGAATCAAAGCCGTTCCATACCATGCGGGTCTTGATGCCAAACAAAGAGTCAAAAATCAAGATATGTTTTTGATGGAAGATTGTGATGTTGTTGTTGCAACCATTGCCTTTGGAATGGGGATTGACAAGCCTGATGTACGTTTTGTAATTCATCATGATATCCCCAAAAGTATTGAGAGTTATTATCAAGAGACGGGTCGTGCTGGTCGCGATGGAGGTGAAGGATATTGTTTGGCCTTTTATTCCTATAAAGACATAGAAAAACTCGAAAAGTTTATGTCAGGAAAACCCATTGCCGAGCAAGAAGTTGGTTATGCCCTTTTGCAAGAGATGGTTTCGTATGCTGAAACTTCGATTTCTAGAAGAAAATTCATATTGCATTACTTCGGAGAAGAGTTCGATGAAATCAATGGAGCTGGAGCAGATATGGACGATAATGTTCGTAATCCTAAAAAGAAAAACGATGCGTCCAAAGAAGCTTTGATGCTACTTCAATTAATAAAAGACACCAATGAACAATACCGTTCCAAAGAATTGGTACATTGTCTTGTAGGTATAGAGAGTGCGATCATTAAATCTCATAAAGCCCACGAACAGCCTTTTTTTGGGATTGGCAAAGAGCACGATGAAAAATATTGGATGGCACTTCTCAGACAACTCCTTGTTGGTGGGTATATTCGAAAAGAAATAGAGTCTTACGGCGTGATTAAATTCAAAGAAATTGGCGCTGCGTTTTTAAAATCTCCAGCAACCTTTATGATGACTGAAGATCACAACTACCACGCAGCCAATGATGATTTGATTTTTACGGATGAAAAATCTGCTTTTAAAAATAGCGTTGATAAAAAGTTGTTTTCAATGCTTATTAGTCTTAGAAAAAAAGTAGCAGAACAACAAGAAGTCCCGCCTTATGCTGTTTTTCAAGAGGTTTCTATTGAGGATATGGCATTGAAATTTCCAATCACTATCGAAGAACTTAAAAATGTCAATGGAGTAGGAGAAGGAAAAGCCCTTAAGTTTGGAACTCCCTTTCTAAATCTGATTGAAAATTATGTCGAAGAAAATGGTATTATTCGACCGGATGATTTGATTGTAAAAAGCACGGGAGCCAATTCGGCTATCAAACTTTATATCATCCAAAATGTTGATAGAAAACTACCTTTACAGGACATTGCAAGTTCCAAAGGCATGGAAATGACAGATTTTATAAAAGAGATGGAAACCATTGTATATGCTGGAACAAAGCTCAATATT
>ERZ1048068.872-NODE-872-length-25089-cov-16.844412_pt1 | contig 25089 bp, 24 predicted proteins | sample MGYA00383098_ERZ1048068 | MGnify/ENA primary metagenome ERZ1048068 (study PRJEB29581, sample SAMEA5548368) | metagenome | biome: marine; feature: coastal; material: water | depth 1 m | study: Short-term variability in the microbial, nano- and picoplankton... | reverse complement strand
CCTTATATGTAGACGGAAAACGAATAGACACTAAACGAATGATTGTAGAATAATTCTTTAAATTAATTTTTATAAATCAAACAAAATGAAAAAACTCATATTGTTAGTATCTGATATATTCAGAAGTAAAAGTAAGAAATTATCACAAAGACTAAAGGGAATTGATAGCGAAATTGAAACAGTAATCGCATCAGCACCTGATAAAGCTACACAACAAAAATTAAGAGATTTAAACAATGCTCTTAAAGCATACGATACTCAACGAAGAAAAATGGGTAGATAGTTAGTATTACTCTATGGGTCTGTCAATTGTCTGTCAATTTTTGTAATTTTAAAGTGTTCTTTGAGATGCTTATTGTCAGACAAATAGAAACCTTTTAGGAGGTTTTCTAAACAAATTAGAGTTGGGAGAGTCCCCTAAAACCCCATAAAAGCAAAAACCCTCTATATCAATGATATAAAGGGTTGTTCTGCTCCTCTTCTTGGACTCGAACCAAGGACACCCTGATTAACAGTCAGGTGCTCTAACCAGCTGAGCTAAAGAGGAATTTATTTTTGTAATCGTTTTTATAAGATCGTAATTGGTGCCTTTTAAAACCTGTTTGATTTGAAGGCGGGTGCAAATATAAAATATTTTTTATCTGCAACAAATAAATTTCAATTTTTATTAGTTAAATAACCACCTGTAAACATCGTTCCCATTGGCGAACAATACCAGAGTTATTAAAATAATAAATCCTGCCATTTGTGCGTATTCCATAACTTTTTCATTAGGCTTACGTCCAGTAGTCATCTCATAAAGTAAGAAGATTACATGACCTCCGTCCAAGGCAGGAATAGGCAATACATTCATAAAAGCTAATATAATGGATATCAATGCTGTGGTGTGCCAAAAATCAATCCAACTCCAAGTACCAGGAAATAAATTTGCAATGGCTCCAAAGCCTCCAACTTGAGAAGCTCCTTTGGAAGTAAACACATACTTAAATTGTTTTACGTAATCGGTAAGAATGTTGTATCCGTAATTAATTCCTCCTCCCAAACTTTCAAAAAAGCTATATTTTACTTCTTTGTAGGCGTTTAGGTATTCGGTTCCAAAGTTATTAATTCCAATCGTCCCATTTTCAGTGGGAGTAAGATTAAAGGTCTCAACAGCTCCAGCTCTTGCAACTTGTATAATAATTTCATTACCAGGGTTTTTCTTAACCAAATCGGACATATCAGCCCAATTAGTTATTTCAATTCCATTGATCGAAAGTACCCGATCACCTTTTAATAATCCTGCTTTTTGAGCAGGTAAATTTTCAATAATAGTATCCAGCACGGTGCTTCTAACAGGTTGGAAAGGCTGAAGTTCTCCTGCCTTAAACATCGTCATTCCAATATCTTCAGGGACAGATAGAGTTTCTGTATTACCATCAGGATGCTTAACCGTTAAGGAGTTGACTTCTCTTAAAAATAAAAAACGATTTAGGTCATTTAAATTTTCAAATTCTTCTTCGTTTAATTTTAAAACTTGATCCCCATTTTTAAATCCTAATTCTTTAAAAGTTTGAGAAACTTCAAATCCGTTTGGTAACTGTTCGTTGGTAACTATTTTCTGTCCTACAAAATAAAATATACAGATGTAGATGATCATCCCAACAATAATATTAACCGTAACCCCACCTAACATAATGATGAGTCGTTGCCAAGCTGGTTTAGATCTAAACTCCCAAGGTTGCGGAGGTAAAGCCATCTGTTCTTTATCCATACTCTCATCGATCATCCCTGAAATCTTAACATACCCTCCTAATGGTAACCATCCTATTCCATAAACGGTTTCTCCAATCTTCTTTTTAAATAAGGAATACTTTACATCAAAAAATAAGTAAAATTTTTCAACACGGGTTTTAAATAGTTTTGCAGGAATAAAATGTCCTAATTCATGCAATACAATTAATAACGAAAGGCTTAATAACAGTTGTATGGCCTTAACAGCAAATGGACTCATAGTCTATAAAATTAACGTGCAAAAATAGAAAATTAATATTACAAACCTCACTAACCAAGCGTTTATTACCTTTTTATTAACTATTTAAAAATAAAATTTAATATCTATAATGCAACTCCTACTCCCTTTCTGAAGGTTTCTTTTTAAATAGATGAGCTGTTTCATTTGGAATGTGGTTAAAGTCCGCTAAATTTGTGCTTCTAAAAAAATTAAGATGCTGCGTTTTTTTTCCAACTACAAACCTTTTGCAATAGTCCTTTTGGTGCTGTCCATTGTTATCGTTTCTATTTTTTATCAAATCTTAAAGCCAAGAGAGGTATTGCCTATTTTTCAGCCAGCGCAAGTCAATGTAGAGTTGGTCGACAGCACCATACAGCATGTAAAAAAATACCATACAATTGCAGATTTTTCTTTGATCAATCAAAATGGAAAAACAGTCACTCAAGACACCTACAATAATAAAATTTATATAGCCGATTTTTTCTTTACTACCTGCCAAACAATTTGTCCTATTATGACCGACCACATGGTGATTCTACAAAACAAGTTAAAACTGGATCCAGATATAATGCTGCTATCACATACAGTGACTCCCGAAATAGATTCGGTCGCACAACTTAAAAAATACGCCTTAAACAAAGGAGTGTTGGACAGCAAATGGAACTTAGTGACCGGTGACAAAAAAGAAATCTATCAATTAGCTCGAAAATCATATTTAGCGGTAAAATCAAACGGTGATGGAGGAGAGTATGATATGATTCATACCGAAAACTTTATACTTGTTGACCAAAAAAAAAGAATTAGAGGCTATTATGATGGTACCCTTGAAGAAGATATTGAATCCCTTTTAAATGATATTGATATTCTTAAAAAAGAACAATAACTTTTTGCTAAACCCTGTATTTTAAATCTTTTACGAAACAACATTTTTTCATATCAATATCTTAGCTTACATTTGTTGTTTAAAATCAATCTAAATAAAAATGCTTTCAATTGCATCTTTAAAAATAGGCCAAAAGGCGATCATTAAAGATTTTTCTGTGGACGTTATCCCTTTAAAATTATTAGAAATGGGATGTCTTCCTGGAAACGAAGTTTCTTTAATACAAGAAGCCCCATTTAAAGACCCTTTGTATCTCACTGTTAACGGAAGTCATTTAGCGATACGAAAAGAAATGGCTAGTAAGATTGAAATTGAACTTATCAATGGCTAAACAAATAAATGTAGCGCTTATTGGTAATCCAAATACCGGTAAAACTTCGGTGTTTAACACGCTAACTGGTCTCAACCAAAAAGTTGGAAATTATCCTGGTATCACCGTAGAAAAAAAACAAGGGACTTGTAATTTAGAGAGAAATATAAAAGCTCACATTCTTGACCTACCAGGAACTTATAGTTTAAATGCTTCTTCTTTAGATGAAAATGTGGTGATTGAATTATTGCTCAATAAAAAAGATAAAGACTTTCCAGATGTGGCGGTTGTCGTCGCTGATATCGAAAATTTAAAAAGAAACCTTCTCTTATTCACGCAGATTAAAGATTTAGGAATTCCTGCGATTCTAGCCATCAATATGGCCGATAGAATGAATCGAAAAGGAATTTCTATAGACGTGCAACAATTAGAAGCAATACTAGAAACCAAAATTGTATTAATTAGTTCCCGGAAAAACACAGGATTTGAAGCTTTAAAAACAGGGATTGCTAACTATCAAAACCTATCTTTAAAACCATGTTTAAATTCCTCTAAAATTGCACCCGACTATTTTGATAGAATTCAAAAAACGTTTCCAAACCAAGACCTTTATAAGTTGTGGCTCGTAATTACCCATGATGTAAATTTTGGAAAACTAGAGCGTAATGATTTTACAGGAATTAAAACCTTGCAAACAGAATCAGTTAGTACGTTAAAAAGATTACAACAAAAAGAAACCATCGTTCGATATCAGTTTATCAACGAAACTCTAAAAAAGACCTTACATATAGATAAAAAAAATGCAAAAGATCTACGTAGTAGGTTTGACCGCATATTAACTCATAAAATTTGGGGATATGTCATCTTTTTTTCAGTTTTATTATTAATTTTTCAGGCTATTTTTGATTGGAGCACGTATCCCATGGATATGATTGACAATGCCTTTACGTTCTTAAGTGAGTGGCTAAAAATAAATTTACCTCCAGGAGATTTTTCTAATTTAATTTCTGAAGGAATCATTCCTGGATTAGGTGGGATTGTCATCTTTATTCCACAAATCGCATTTTTATTTTTATTTATTTCCATCCTAGAAGAGACCGGATACATGAGTCGTGTGGTTTTTTTAATGGATAGAATCATGCGTCGATTTGGCTTAAGTGGAAAAAGTGTAGTGCCTTTAGTTTCTGGTACTGCTTGTGCTATTCCGGCGATTATGGCCACTAGAAATATAGAAAATTGGAAGGAACGACTCATTACTATACTAGTAACACCCTTTACCACCTGTTCGGCTAGGCTCCCCGTTTATATGATCATTATATCATTAGTCATACCTGAGGGAAGACTATTGGGGCTTATAAGCTTACAAGGCTTTACCTTACTTGTTTTATATGGGTTGGGATTTGGAGCTGCAATTGTTGCAGCGTATGTGTTGGACAAATTTTTAGATTTAAAAAGTAAATCTTTTTTTGTCATTGAAATGCCCAACTATAAACTTCCAATGTTTAAAAATGTAGGAATTACCGTTGTAGAAAAAACAAAAGCATTCGTGTTTGGAGCGGGAAAAATAATACTTGCCATTTCAATAATTTTATGGGTATTGGCTTCCTATGGTCCCGGTGATTTTAATAATGCTGAAAAAATCGTTACTACTCAAAACAGTACGCAATCATTATCCGAAAGCGAACTTGATATAAAAATTGCTGCATTTAAATTAGAAAATTCTTATATTGGTATTGTAGGTAAGGCAATTGAACCCGCAGTTCAACCATTGGGTTATGATTGGAAAATTGGAATCGCTCTAATTAGTTCTTTTGCTGCGAGGGAAGTTTTTGTAGGAACTTTAGCCACTATTTATAGTGTTGGTAACGATGATGTAGAAACTATAAAAAATAGAATGGCTGCAGAGGTAAATCCTTCCACTGGAGCGCCCTTGTTTAACCTAGCAAGTGGTATTTCTCTATTATTGTTTTATGCCTTTGCGATGCAATGCATGAGTACCTTAGCAATCGTTAAAAGAGAAACCAATTCGTGGAAGTGGCCCATGTGGCAATTAACCTCTATGACTGTTGTAGCCTACTTAGTAGCATTAACCGCTTTTCAAATTTTAAAATAAATGGTTCAACAAATACTTGTCGTTATTACCTTTTTAATCGCCGCAGTTTTCTTGCTTAAGAAATTTGTATGGAGTCCTATTTTTGAAAATAAAAAAAAGAAAAGTGCTGCTATCGACGGAGCAAATACCAAGTGTGGTAAAAAAGATTGTGCTTGCCACTAAAGATTAAAGGTATCAATAATTTAATATTAACCGAGTCCAACGTCCAGCGACATCATTACAATAAAACCTCCTATAAAGCCTAATGTTGCAATATCAGTATATTTATCACGCTGAGTTTCTGGAATCACTTCCTCCACCACGACAAATATCATAGCGCCTGCTGCAAATGCTAATGCATAAGGCAATATTGGCGTGAAAAAGGCTACAGCAACAGCTCCTAAAACAGCAGCAACAGGCTCTACTATGGCAGATAATTGACCGTACCAAAAACTCTTTAATCGCGAAACACCTTGCCTTCTTATAGGCATCGATACAGCAAATCCCTCTGGAAAATTTTGAATACCAATACCAATTGCTAAAGAGATCGCGGCAACAATCATTTCTGTTTGTTCAACCCCGACCATCGTTGCAGCGGCACCAAACAAAACTCCCACAGCAAGCCCTTCCGGAATGTTATGAAGCGTAATAGCCAATACTAATAAGGTGGTTTTGTGCCATTCGGTTTTAATTCCCTCTGCTTCTTCTTTTTTAAAATTGATGTGCAAGTGAGGCATTACTTTATCCATGCCAAATAATGACAAAGCACCAAGTGCAAAACCAATTGCGGCAGGGACTACTTTAACAAAACCTTCTCCTTCGCTATTTTCAATTGCAGGAGCTAATAAACTCCAAAAACTTGCAGCGACCATGACACCTCCAGTAAAACCAAGCATACCGTCTAACACAGCTCTATTTGCTTTTTTGAAAAAGAAAACTAGCGATGCCCCTAAAGCTGTTAAACCCCAGGTAAATACTGAAGCGTAAAAAGCTGATAAAATGGGGTGTGCTTTTGCAAAATCTACTATTTGTTCAAACATATTATTTTTTTAATTGGGGATGCTATAGCTAAATCCAGCACTTAACAAAAGGTCTTGATTTCCCGACAAACCTGTTCCGATAGTAATATCCAGTTGTAAATTAGAATTTAGCAAATAAATAAGGCCTGCATCCCAATTGTGTATGGCCTTATCTTTTCTAGGGAAATTTCCGTAAAGTTCTCCATAGGCTGATAGTTTGTCTGTGATGCCGTAGCCATAAGATAGTGTATAGATGTAGGCTACTTCTGGACTATCATCGGACCACTCTGCTCCTAAATTATATGATATTCCAGATTTTTCGTTTATTGTATGGGCAAAAGCGAATCTAAAACTTACTCCGGTAGTTTCCGGTTGATAGTCCTCAGAGGCTAAAAAAGGTAAGGACATATCAATTAATAAACCGATATCTGGTAATAAGCCTTTTTCTTCAGTAATTTCAACTTTTGCACCTACTCCAAGGGGTTCAAATCCACTTCCGATAACACTGTAATTTTCCCCTTGAGTTTCTCTATTTTCAGATACTGCCCAAGAGAGTCTTAGTTCAAAACGATTTAACAAACCGTAACGAAGCAGGGTATTATTAAAATTTAATAATTCAGTTTTTATACCTCGATTTTTTTGTGAAGTATACAAGCCTCCTGTTTCTATTTGAAATGTTTTAAAAGGAACCGTAGTTGGCGATGCCGAAGCGGTTGGCCGATCTGTAATTATTCCCAAAGTTGTTCCTTCAGAAATAACAGTACTTTCTTGTGCTTGTGAATAAAGAGAGAAAACAAAACAAAAAATAAGAAGGATGTGTTTTTTCATGAGTTTTTTTAGTTAGAGTTATTTAAAGCATATCGAATTCCAAAAAATAATCGAATTCCTTGATTGGGCCCATATACATATGAGGGATCAAATGTTAATGCATACGGATTATCTAAAGTTGGTGTTGCGTTTCCATCCGTATCAAAGACAACATTTTGGTCGAATGGATCATCAGATCTTGCTATAATAAAGGGATTCCCTTTATTTGGAGTCCAGTCCAATAAATTTTTTATACCTCCGTACATTTCAAAACGGTCTATCCCATCATAGGTTATTTGAATATTTTGAATGCTCCATGCTGGTGAATACTCACTTCTTGGATCTAATTCTCCTAGTAAAGGTAAACGCATAGGGCCATAAAGGCTTCCTGTATAATCAAATGTTAAATTTGTTCCGTAATGTTTATAACTTAATGACCATACACCAGAATATTTTTCTGTTAATATTTGTGGAGTTTTTATTCCATTTTCAGTTTTTGAAACATCCTGATAAGTCGCCCCAATAGAGGCTCTTATTCCATTGCCAAAAACAGCATCAATATTAAAACTAAGTCCTGACGATTGAGAAAATCCATCTAAGTTATCGTATATAATTTGATTGGGATTGGTATCATAATCAGGAATGATCGCATTGGTAAAATAGGTATACCATGCTGAAGTATCGATAGTAAAATACATCCCATTTTTTAAATATAATTTTTTTAAATAATTGAGCGTGATATTATAGGATTCTTCGGGATTTAATTCATCTTTAATAATAACCTCTCTAGCTCCAGTAAGTGCTGCGTGTTCCTCTGTAAATAAATTTACAACTCTAAAGCCGGTTCCAGCGTTAAGTCGTATAATGTCATCGTCTGTGGGTTTAAATCTATAAGCAATTCTTGGAGTAAATATATTTCCATGCCTACTATTGTAATCATAACGCATCCCCAGCAATAAACTTTGTTTATTATTAAAGCCTATTTCATCTTGAACAAACAAAGAAGGGATCGCTGTTTCGTCTGCAAGAATTGTTGCGGTGGTATTGTCATTATAGTAGTTATAACGAATAGCAGCTCCCAATAATAAATCGTGCGATTTAATTTTTTTATCCCAGATAAATTGCCCAAAACCAATACGTTGTTGTGCAAGATAGGGAGTATTTCCATACACAGAGTTCTGATCGTGATCGGAATATGAAAATTGAAAATCTATTTTTTCTGAAAGAGGTAATTGATAATTTCCAAAAATCTCAAATCGGGAGGTATAAATACTTTCTCCATAAACCTCATCGCCACCCCTGAAACTTTTATTCCATTGCAGTTCTCCACCCCATCGATCTTCATAGAAATAACGCCCCGCTAAAGAAAAATTTCTTTTATTTCTTCGTTTAAAATTCCATTTTTGAAATAATGATATTCTATCTTGATTGGTTAAATCTGTAAAATTATCATTGTTATTGTCTATCAGTTGATCGTATTTAAAATAATTTGCTCCTACTAAAACTGTTGCATTTTTTCCCACATTAGCTTTAACGCCTAAATCAAAATTTATTTCTCCCCAACTAGTTCCAAAACTTTCAGCAAAGAACAGTGGAGCATTCTCGGGTAACTTTGTTATAATATTTATAAGACCTCCAAGAGCCTCACTTCCATAAAGAGAAGAGGCAGGTCCCTTCACAATTTCAATTTGTTCGATTAATGAATTTGGAATACCTGATAAACCATAAACCGTAGAAAGTCCGCTTACAATTGGCATCCCATCGATCATTACCAATGTATAAGGACCTTCTAAACCATTGATATGAATATCTCCTGTATTACAAACATTACAATTTAATTGAGGCCTTACTCCATTTACGTTATTCAAGGCTTCAAAAACACTGGGGGTTGGGTTTTTCTTTAAAAAAGTAGTTGAATACACTTCAACTGGAACTGGACTTTCTAGTCGAGAAACAGCTTTTAGAGTTCCAGTAATAATCACTTCTTGTAAAGAATTGTCTTCAACTAGGTTAAACTTTATCTGTAAATTTTTGTTGGTAATTTGCACTCTTTTTCTGGAAGTAGCATAACCTGTAAAAGAAGCTACTAAAGTGTAGCTTCCTGGCTTTAGATTAGTTAATTTAAAAATTCCGTTCTCGTTGGTGATGGTTCCTGTGGTGGAATTTTCAAGGTAAACATTACTAAACGCTAAAGGCTGACCTTCTGAAAACACAGTGCCATTAACCTCAAAAAGTGATTGCGCCTTTGCAAAAAAGCCAAAAAATAAAAAAAATAAACCAACTGATTTTTTCATTAAAATTAAATTGTTTTGAGGTATAAGTTTTCTGAAATTTGTTTGGTGATAAAAAACTGTTTGTTGGATACTTGAATGGTCATAGATTGATCAAAATCTTCCTTCTCTATTACTTTAATTGAAGAGCCTATACCTATTTTTCTAGTATCTAAATATTGAAGAAATTTTGCGCTAGATTCTTTTACACCCACACAAATTCCTTGTTGATTCTTCTTTAATTTTGAAAGTAATTTCTTTTCAGTTGGTTTTATATAACCATTCTTATCCGGAATTGGATCTCCGTGTGGATCAAAATCGGGATGCCCTAAAAATAAGTCCAGTCTTTGGATCAATTCGTCCGACTTAATATGTTCTAACTGCTCCGCGATTTCATGGACCTCATCCCATTGAAAATCTAATTTTTCAACTAAAAACACCTCCCATAAACGATGTTTTCGTATGATATTAACTGCTATTGATTTTCCTTTTTTGGTGAGTGAAGCTCCTTTGTATTTTTGATAGGATATTACTTTTTTATCAGCAAGTTTTTGAATCATATCTGTAGCAGAGGATGCTCTGGTATCCATTTTATCTGCAATAGCGTTCGTACTGACTCCAGTACCATAATCATTTTCTAAATGAAAGATTGCTTTTAAATAATTTTCTTCTGCAAGTGTAAACATTTTGCAAATATAAAATATTGTTTTTATACTGGCTAATTTATTTTTTAGGCTTGTCTAAATTTTAAGAAATGAAAATTTAATACTCTAATAATTATAATAAATTAATTGAATAAAGCTTTTAATTCAGTTGCATCGGAAGCGTCCATTTTTCCTGCTATTACCAAGCTTAATTGTCGCCTTCTAAGCGCCGCTTCAAACCGATCTTTTTCAAGGTCACTTTCGGGAATTATTTCAGGTACTGATACTGGTTGGCCAGATTCGTCAACTGCTACAAAGGTATAGATCCCTACATTTGACTTTTTTCTAGTCCCACTTTCACGGTCCTCAATCCAAATATCCATCACGACTTCCATAGAACTCTTAAAAGCTCTTGAAACTTTAGCTTCGATAGTGACAACACTTCCAAGAGGAATCATTTTACTAAAAGCGACATGATTTACTGAAACTGTAGTGACTATCCTTCTGCAATGCCTTCTTGCCGAAATACTAGCAGCACGATCCATTCGAGCTAACAACTCACCACCAAACATATTCCCAAGAGGGTTAGTTTCGCTGGGTAGTACTAAATCGGTAACCACCGTAAGGGATTCTTTTGGAGTTCTTGAAATCATAAGAATATATTTTCCACAAAGGTACAGTTATCTTAGAAACAAGATAAATTTAAACAGGAAGAATTATTTTTCTAATTCTTTTACTAAAAGCCAAGCATCCGAATTTTGTGACTTTTTGATTTCTCTTAAGTTTTTTATGGCTTCTAACCGATCTTCATAACTACTATACGCAACTTGATGAAGTCCATATTTGTTGACTCCTACTAAAATTGGTGAAAATCCAATATCAGTAAGTTCCTTAATCTTTTTGTCGGCATTTGAAGCAATTCTAAAAGCGCCAGCTATAATGTGGTATTTCCCTGCTTGTTTTTTAAAAGTAAGATTTAACGTCGGTAACGGATTTTCGAGACTAAACGTAGCTTGTTGGATTTGATTTTCTACAACGGTAACTGCTTTTTGTTTTTCAGCAAAATTGTATTTTTGTACTTCGTCTTCATACATTTTCATTCCTCCAAGACTCACTAAAGAAATTGCTATTATGGCTATTGCAGTATATTTTAAATAACCATTTTTAAATCTCCTTACAGGATTCATAGGAATAGGAACTATTTCTTTTTGCTGATGAGTCTCTTTTTGTCTAGAAACTTTATGAATTCCAACAGCTGATAAACCAAAGGAAGTGGTATTAAAATTTTGCGTAGAAGAAGGTGTAAATTGAACAGAATTTTCTTCATTCAAATAAAAATCGCCAATATTACTTAAAGAAACAGTGGTTCCTTCTGTTAATTGTAGAGATAATTTTTTAGTGTAGGTTCTTAATTTTTGGAGTGCAGATTCATAGCTGCATTTTTCAACAGAAGCAATATGGTTGGCCAGCAATCCATCATTGGTTTGAAGTTGCTTGTTAAATGATAAGGTTTTTGATGGCGGAAATAGTACATGAGTATCGCTATCAATTCTAGCAGAATGATACTGTGTCAATAAAGCTCCAAAGCCAGGAATTATAACACATTCGTAGCGATATAATAAATCATTTATGTAGGTCGTAATTTGCATCAAAACAAATATAATGGAAATTCATTTTTAAACCATTTTAAATCTATATTTTTATTAACAGTTTAAAAATGTTATTTTTAAACACTCCCCCCTTATAACTACTCTTATGTTTTCAAAAAACGAATTACGCTATACGTTAGCTTTACAACGTGTGCCAAATCTTGGTGATGCAACTGCCAAAAGATTAATCTTAAAAGTCGGATCGGCTGAAGGGGTTTTTAGCGAAAGAAAAAGAACTCTATTAAAGATAAAAGGGATAGGGCCTTTTAAATTAAAAGCGCTATCAAAAAAAATTCAGTTAAGAGAAGCCGAAAAAGAAATTGAGTTTATGGAAAAAAACGATGTTAAATACCGCTATTTTTTAGATGAAAATTATCCTGAAAAATTAAAACACTGTAACGATGGTCCCATTCTTTATTTTCAAAAAGGAAAAATAAATCTTCATCACAATAAAGTTATTAGTATTGTTGGTACTCGAAAAATCACGAGCTATGGAAAATCTTTCTGTGAAGAATTAATTCATGAACTTTCCCCATTAAATCCAATTATTATCTCGGGCTTTGCATATGGAGTTGATATAACAGCTCATAAATCAGCAATAAATAATGGATTGCAAACCATCGCGTGTCTTGCGCATGGTCACAATCAAATTTATCCAAAAGTTCATACTAAACACGTCAACAACGTTTTAAAAAATGGTGGCTTTATATCTGAATTTTGGAGTAGTGATCCCTTTACTAAAAATAATTTTTTAAAAAGAAATAGAATTATAGCAGGAATAGCAGAGGCAACTATAATTATTGAGTCTGCAGAAAAAGGGGGAAGCCTTGTTACAGCAGATATTGCAAATTCGTATCACAGAGATGTATTTGCATTACCTGGTAGAGCAAACGATGCCCAAAGCAAAGGTTGTAATAACCTTATTAAATCGCAACAAGCGCATTTAATTACAAGTGCTGCAGATTTAATCTATATGTTGGGCTGGGAAGTTGAAAATAAAATAAAAAAGCAATCGCAAACACTATTATTCGAAAAACTTAGCAAGGATGAAAATGTAGTTTTTAATTATTTAAAAGAAAAAGAAAAAGCGTTACTCGATGTCATTTCTATTGAATGTGGTATTCCAACCTTTAAATTAGCAGCTATTTTATTATCATTGGAATTAAAAGAAATTATAAGGCCTCTACCAGGTAAGCTATTTGAAATTATATAATTTAATAACCAAGTTTTTTTCGAACTCTTGCGAGTACATCATTCGCTACAAATGAAGCCTTTTTGGCGCCAATTTCTAATGCTTTATCTACTTCTGATAAATTTTCCATATAATAATTATACGTTTCTCTTTCTTTTGAAAACTTTTCGATGAGTAATTCAAATAAAGCTTGTTTGGCATGTCCATACCCATAATTTCCTCCTTCATAATTCGCTTTCATATTAGCTATTTCATTAGGAGAAGCTATTAATTTAAACAATGTAAAAACGTTGCAAGAATCTGGGTCCTTTGCATCTTCCATGGGGATACTATCTGTTTGTATTCCCATGATTTGCTTTCTTAATTTTTTATCATTTAGAAATATATTGATAATATTATTTTTTGATTTACTCATTTTTGCACCATCAGTTCCTGGAATAAGCATCGTGTTTTCTTGCACTTTTGCATCAGGCATAACAAATGTTTCTCCCATTTTACTATGAAATCTTGACGCAACATCTCTGGTCATTTCAAGATGCTGAAGCTGATCCTTACCTACTGGAACGATATTGGCGTCGTATAATAATATGTCGGCTGCCATCAACATAGGATAGGTAAATAATCCCGAATTTACATCCTCCAATCGATCTGCTTTATCTTTGAATGAATGCGCTAATGTTAATCTTTGATATGGAAAAAAACAACTTAAATACCACGATAATTCTGATACTTGCGGGATATCACTTTGACGATAAAATACCGTTTTTTCTAAATTTAATCCAAATGCCAACCAAGCTGCTGCAGTGCTGTATGTATTGTCTTGTATTAATTTAGCGTCCTTAATTTGAGTTAATGAGTGTAAGTCTGCAATAAATAAAAAAGATTCGTTATTTGGGTCATTTGCCATCTTAATAGCAGGTAAAATAGCTCCTAATAAATTTCCTAGATGAGGGGTTCCCGTACTTTGTATCCCTGTTAAAATTCTTGACATTGCGTATTTATGAAAAATAGTTTGTGTTTAAAAATAACCTATTTGTTTTTAAGTATTTACAAAGATAATTTTTTTAAACCTTTTGATTGTCTTCATTTTGCTATTTTTGAAAAGTCTTGATTTTTTTCAAAAACATAGCAATCCTCTTATATCGAATTTGGTATTACATACTAACTGCTACAAGTATTATTGTATTATTTACCTTTCTCTTTATAAGTGTTTTAAGAAGCACCTGGTATCCTACTTTTTTTAAAATAGCTCGAATTTGGGCTTATATTATCTTGATTGGCATGGGGTTTAAGCCTGTAATTAAAAAAGAGTTTGAGCTAAAAAAAGGGATTAGCCACATGATTGTCGCAAATCATACTTCAATGATTGACATTATGTTAATGCTTTACATTACTAAATATCCTGTTGTATTTGTTGGCAAAAAAGAACTGAGTAACATCCCTTTATTTGGATTTATTTATAAGCGCACATGTATTCTCGTAGACAGAAATGACTCTAAAAGTAGAAGAAATGTATACAAAAGTGCACAACAAAAAATTAATCAAGGTTATAGTATTTGCATATTCCCCGAAGGAGGAGTCCCCTTCGATGAGAGCATTGTTCTAGACACTTTCAAAGATGGTGCTTTTAGATTAGCAATAGAGCACCATCTTCCAATCGTTCCAATAATATTTCACGACAATAAAAAAAGGTTTTCATACACTTTTTTTAGTGGAGGCCCTGGTAAAATTAGAGCATTGATACATGCACCTTTAGCAACAACTAATTATTCTTTAGAAATGAAAAGAGAATTAAAAGCTAAGACGCATGCTATTATTTTAAATGAATTGGAGAATCCTTCTTTATAAAAAAAACCATCTTATGGCGAAAGATGGTTTTCCTTAAATGGTTCGCTGTTTACAAACCCAAACAAACTTAACCTAAACTAAAACTTAAAACTTAAACCACTGTAAACCCCTATATAATAGGGTTGAAAATCAACAGAAGAATCTGTATATGGATTAAGTTGGTACTTGAACATAGGTTCGATAATAAACATTAACTTTTTTGAAAAACTATAATTTAAACCTAGTCCAATATTAGTTGTAAAGCTTAGCGATGATAAATTACTAGCCTCACCAAGGACTTCATTAAAATCTCCCGCTTCTACAGATATTTCATTATTACCTAGTATTAAGGTACTAAATCCTCCTATAAGGTTGATTCCAATTTTTTTATTTATGATTGCATAATTTAATTCTAAAGGCATTTCATAATAACTTATATTTTGATTTAGATACGTTTCTCCATTTGTTGATTTTGGGGTAATATTTCCAAATGGATTGCCTGAATCTTGAGCTGCCAGTGCTCCTTTGTCTACAACAATTGTGACATTATTTCTTTCGTAATAATCGATACCAGTTGTTGAAGCTGCACTAAGGGGTCCGGTTCCTAGCTCTAAACCAGTTGTTGAATAACTTAAATTAACATTGCTAACTCCGGAGCGAATACTAAATCTTCTGTTTAAATTGTAACTTACTTTGATTCCGTAGGCAATATTTAGATCGCCATTTTTACTATTATCAGAAAACATAGGGTCTATTGAGGACCCTTGACTTAGTGTATTGTAATAAACTGGTGCTACATTAGGGGTTAGTTCCCAACGGTGATCTGGCGAATCATTTGCTACAATAACTGTTGATTCATCTGAAATTTCGTTAATCGCGTCAAAAATTGATTTTTTATTTTCAATGATGTCCTGCTCAGCATTTTCCTTTATAAGGTGCTCTTCTTTACCATGATTAGAGTTATTGATTGCAATTTCAGTTTTAGAAATTGTTCCGATACTAATTTCTTTATCTGTAGTACCTTTATTTAGGACGGTATTTGTAGATGGTTTTGATTGAGTGTTTCTTTCTGAACCAGCTAATTTGTTGTTCAGGCCTTTCAGATTATTTTGAGGTATACCTTCTTTTTTAGAATTTGTATTGTTAGAAATAACTGTTTTTGAGCTAGAAGCAACTTCTAAGGGAGACTTATTTGTTGACTCAGTATGATCATTTTCTTGGCTGGATGCTGTTTTATTTGAAGGTGATGTAATGTCTATACGTTTTTCATCTAATAAATCTTTATTTATTTCTAAGTTAGTTTCATAAACAACAGGTGAGTTTGTCTGATTAAATGAATCATTTAGCAAAGACTTGCCAATGGTAAAAAACAAAGCTAAAAGGGCGGCTATTCCACTAAGTTTTACCCAAATTGGAATCACCTTACGATCATCTTCTTCTTTCAGTTTTGTTTGAATATTTTTCCAAACGTCTGGTGAAGGAACAGCCTCAAAATTTTTAAAGCTATCTTTAAATAAATCGTCTATATTTTTTTTAACTTTCATTGATCCTTAAGATGGATATTTTTAAAAAAATTAATTTTTTAATTTTACTTTGTAATAATCTTCAATCTTTATTTTCAAAATCCCCCTTGCTCTTGCAAGGTTCGATTTGGAAGTTCCCACTGAAATCCCAAGAGAATCAGCTATTTCTTTATGTGAATAATCATCCAAAACATACATGGTAAAAACCAATTGATATCTGTCAGGTAGTTCCTGGACTATTTTTAACAAAAAATCCAAAGGAACTTGATTATTATCGACTTCAACAACCTCTTCTTCTTCAATCTGTTCTTCATTCGAAAGATGAAATGTTTTTTTCTTTCGATATTTTTGAAGCACTGTATTGATGGCTACTCGTTTCATCCAGCCCTCAAAAGAACCCTTATTCTTAAATTGCTCAATTCGTTGAAAAATTGTTAAGAATGCATCCTGTAAATTATCCTCTGCCTCATGATAATTTGGAGAATACTTTAAGCAAACAGCGAAAAGTATACCTGAAAATTTCTTGTATAACTCTTCCTGAGCTTTTAAATCTTGCTTTTTACAATTTGATATGAGCTCTTCTAATGTCAAACGTAGTATCTTAAACTTTTATAAAATGTTGAATTAACTAAATAATAAACAAGCAACAACTAAAAGACATCTACAAAGGATAGATGCCTAAAAAACAATTAGGTTGCGTAAGAAGAAAAAAATACTATTTATTTTCTACAATTGCTTCTTTTATTTTTTGCTCAAGCTCATCCATTAACTCAGGATTATCTAGAAGTAAAGACTTGACAGCTTCTCTACCTTGACCTAATTTCGTGTCATCGTAACTAAACCAGGAACCGCTCTTTTTAATGATTTCAAAATCAACTCCAAGATCTATAATTTCGCCAACTTTTGAAATTCCTTTTCCATAAACAATGTCAAATTCAACAGTCTTAAAAGGAGGAGCGACTTTATTTTTAACAACTTTGACTCTTGTTTTATTACCCAAAACCTCACTATTTGTATTTTTTATTTGTGTAGATCTTCTTATATCAAGCCTCACAGATGCGTAGAATTTTAGAGCATTCCCTCCTGTTGTCGTTTCTGGATTACCAAACATAACACCAATCTTTTCTCTCAATTGATTAATAAAGATAACTGTACATTTTGTTTTACTGATAGACCCTGTTAGTTTACGCAAAGCTTGAGACATTAAACGAGCATGAAGTCCCATTTTAGAATCTCCCATTTCTCCTTCTATTTCGCTTTTAGGAGTAAGAGCAGCGACAGAATCAATCACAATAATATCTATAGCTCCAGAACGAATTAAATTATCGGTAATTTCTAATGCTTGCTCACCATTATCGGGTTGCGAAATAATTAAATTTTCAACATCTACTCCTAAATCCTCTGCATAATATCTGTCAAAAGCATGTTCAGCATCAATAAAAGCGGCTATTCCTCCTTTTTTTTGAGCTTCAGCAATTGCATGTAAAGTTAAGGTAGTTTTACCTGACGATTCAGGCCCATATATTTCGACAACTCTCCCTTTTGGATAACCTCCTACCCCTAAAGCAACATCTAAACCTAAAGAACCTGTTGGAATAACTTCCGTATCTTCTACGGCTGCATCTCCCATTTTCATTACAGTTCCCTTACCATATGTTTTATCTAATTTATCTAAAGTTAACTTTAATGCTTTTAATTTTGCGTCTTTTTCGTTGCTCATTAGTCTATCTTTTTTTATTGAAAATGTTAATATGCTAATGTACTATTTCTTTATTAGCAGTACAAAGGTAAAAACAAGAAAAACAAAAATACCTTAACAAGGTTTGTCTAGAATTAATATCTTTACTCCTAGTATAAGATCTCTATAGATTTTATAAAGTTTAATCGACGTCTCTTATGTAAATAAGGGCTATATATATAATTATGGGCTGTACAAGTTGTAGTTCTGGGGCTGATGGGCAGCCAAAAGGTTGTAAAAACAATGGCACATGTGGATCGGATGGGTGTAATAAGTTGACCGTGTTCGATTGGTTAGCTAACATGTCATTGCCAGGTGATCAAAAACCATTTATTGGAGTAGAAGTTCGTTTTAAAAACGGAAGAAAACACTTTTATAAAAATACCGAAAATTTATCTTTATCAATTGGGGATATTGTTGCTACTGAGGCAACATCTGGCCACGATATTGGAATTGTTACTCTTACCGGTGAATTGGTGAAAGTACAAATGAAAAAGAAAAGTCGTAATGAAACCGCTGAAGATCTCCCAAAAATATACAGAAAAGCAACTCAAAAAGACATTGATATTTGGCAAACAGTCAGGGCTAAAGAGGCTGAGATTCAAAAAAGATCTCGTGAAATAGCAATTCACTTAGGGTTAAAAATGAAGATATCTGATATCGAATATCAAGGTGACGGATCTAAAACAACGTTCTATTATACTGCTGAAGAACGTGTAGATTTTAGACAATTAATCAGAGATTTTGCCAGTGCATTTAGCACAAGAGTTGAAATGAAACAAGTTGGTTTTAGGCAAGAGGCTGCAAGGCTAGGGGGTATTGGATCCTGTGGGCGCGAGTTATGTTGTTCCACTTGGTTAACTGATTTTAGATCTGTGAAGACATCTGCAGCTCGATATCAACAGCTATCTTTAAATCCTCAAAAATTAGCAGGTCAATGTGGGAAACTAAAATGCTGCCTAAATTATGAATTAGATACCTACTTAGATGCCATAAAAGATATTCCTAAAAGTGATGTTAAATTAATTACTGAAAAAGGAGTTGCTATTTGTCAAAAAACAGATATTTTTAAAAGATTTCTTTGGTACGGTTATGAAAAGCAGGGAGTGAACTGGCATAAAATCAGTGTTGATAAAGCCAATGAAATTATTGCACTAAACAAAAAAGGTGTTAAGGTTTTGAGCCTGGAAGAGTATGTTGTAGAGGAACAAATTTCTGAAACAAAAATATTTGAAAATGTTGTAGGTCAAGACAGTCTTACTCGTTTTGATAAACCAAAATCTAAAAATAATAGAAAAAGGAACAACAGAACTAGGAATAAAAATAAAGCCAGAAATAAAAACCACCACCAAAATAAAAAAATCAAAAAGAATGTCTAAACTTTTTGCCTTTTCATTTTTTCTAATCCTGATCTTTTCATGCGACTCAAAAACTTTAATTAGTATGAATAAAGAATTGTCAGGAGTTTGGGAAAAACAAGAAATTATAATGTTTAATTTACCAGAATTAGATAGTTTGAAAGGTTATGATTTGTTTATAAATCTAAGAAATACCAACGATTATAAATTCAATAATTTATATTTAATTGTTGCAATGAGTTTCCCATATGGTAAAATAGTTACCGATACATTGGAGTACAAAATGGCAAAGCCTGACGGAACTTGGTTGGGAAATGGAATAGGTGACGTAAAGGAAAATAAGTTGTGGTATAAAGAAAATGTTACTTTCTCAGAAAAAGGAATCTATAAAGTTAGTATATCTCATGCCATGCGCAATAACGGTGACGTTACAGGCGTTAAAAATCTTGATGGGATAATTGATGTAGGGTTTAGTATTGAGGAAAAAACATTCAAATAATTTATGACTAAGCGAAAAACAATAAAAAAGAAAAGAAAACCAAAAACTCAATATCGAAATATTAAACTATTTTGGGGTTTTTTTGGTATTGGACTTTTTGTTGTTGTTTTTATATTTCTTCTAGCTTCTTGGGGATTTTTCGGCAAATTACCAGATGAAACAAGTTTAGAAAATCCCGAAAAAAATCTTGCTACTGAAATCATCACAATCGACGGTACAACTATAGGAAAATTTTATAAAGAAAATAGAACTCCTGTGAACTTTAAAGAGTTGCCTGAGCATCTAATAAATGCGCTGATTGCAACTGAAGATGTTCGTTTTTATAATCATTCTGGAATTGATGCAAGAGGGACCTTAAGAGCGATTGCTTTTCTTGGGAGTAAAGGAGGAGCTAGTACAATTACACAACAATTAGCAAAATTATTTTTTACTGAAAATGCTTCAAAAAACATAATGGCAAGAATTCTTCAAAAATCTAAAGAGTGGGTGATCGCGATTAGACTTGAGGAACGCTATACCAAGGAAGAGATTATTACAATGTATTTTAATGAATATGATTTTTTAAATCAAGCGATAGGGATCGAGTCTGCTGCTCATATTTATTTTGATAAGGCTCCAAGAGATCTTACCATTTCAGAGTCTGCAATTCTTGTAGGAATGTTTAAAAATTCATCGTTGTACAATCCTGTTCGTAATCCAGTAGGGGTAAAAAACAGAAGAAATGTTGTTCTAAGTCAAATGGCAAAATATAAATTTATCTCAGAGAGTATTAGAGATTCAATTCAAAATACTGAATTAGAAATCAAATTTACTCCCCAAGGGCATGACAAGGGAATTGCTACTTACTTTAGAGAGTACACTCGAAATTTTATGCATGATTGGAGTAAAAGAAATTTAAAAGCTGATGGCACAGAATACAATATTTATAGTGATGGATTAAAAATCTACACCACAATTGATTCTAAAATGCAAAGATATGCTGAGAATGCTGTTGACAGCCATATGCAAAATCTTCAAAACGAATTTGACAAACAAAACAGAAACAATGACTTAGCTCCATTTAGAGAAGTTACAAATGAAGAAGTTGATTTTATTCTAAAATCTGCAATGAAAAGAAGTGATCGATGGAGAAAAATGAAAAAGCTTGGAAAATCTGAAAAAGAAATTAAGGCAAGTTTTTATAAAAAAACTAATATGCGAATTTTTGCTTGGAGTGGCGATAAAGATACTTTGATGGCTCCCATGGATTCTATCAGGTACCACAAGTCAATTCTTCAAGCCTCATTAATGTCTATGACACCTCAAACGGGCGAAGTAAAAGCTTGGGTAGGAGGAATCAATTATAAATATTTTAAATATGACATGGTTAGAAAAGGAAAACGTCAAATTGGCTCTACTTTTAAACCCTTTGTATATGCAACCGTAATTGATCAAATGCATATGTCACCCTGTGACACCTTACCTAACACTTTGCATACAATTGAAGTTGGGAAATATGGCTTAAATGAGCCTTGGACTCCAAAAAATTCAAGTGACAAATATGGAGGAATGTTAACTTTAAAAGCTGCTTTGGCTCAATCAGTTAACACGGTTACCGCAAGACTTATTGACAGAGTTGGGCCAAAACCTGTACTAGATTTAGTTGGAAAAATGGGAGTTAATACAAAAAATATATTAGAAGTTCCCTCTATTGCATTGGGGACTCCTGATGTCTCTTTATATGAAATGGTAGGAGCATATAGTACATTTGCTAACAAAGGAGTTTATATTAAGCCTTCATTAATTACTAGAATTGAAGATAAAAACGGCACTGTTTTATATCAACATGTTCCAGAAACTAGAGATGTCCTTAGTGAAGAAGCGGCCTATGTCACTGTTAGTTTAATGGAAGGTGTTACGCAATCAGGATCTGGTCAACGATTAAGATCAGACTGGGCATCGAACCTTCCCGTTTATAAAGATATTATTACCGGATATCCTTGGAAGTTTACAAATTCTATTGCAGGAAAAACAGGAACTACACAAAATCAAAGTGATGGATGGTTCATGGGGGTTGTTCCAAACTTAGCAACTGGAGTATGGGTAGGAGGCGAAGATCGCTCCACCCATTTTTCTACAATTGCCTATGGCCAGGGGGCTTCCATGGCACTACCCATTTGGGCAAATTACATGATCGATTGTTATAACAATGAAACTCTGAGAATTTCAAAAGAAGACTTTTCGGTTCCGGAGGTTCTTTCCATCGAGACGGACTGTGATAAATGGAAAGAAAATCAACAAGTAATAGAAAACGAATATCCAGATGAGTTTTAACTTAAAGTAAACAAGGGTTTTAGTAATTTAAAAAATATGTTAATAACTGCCATTTTATTTATTGCTTTTGGAATTTTGATAAAATATGGAAAAATGTATTTCCTCATAGCTGGTTACAACACCATGTCAAAAGAAGAAAAAGAAAAATATGATATTGAAGGAATCGCAACTGTTTTCAAAAATATTATGTTCGGAATGGCATTCATCATAATATTAGGAGATCTTGTAGGAGAATTAACTGAAAATGATAATTTAGTGAATTATGCTTTTTGGACCGCTATGGCAACTGGAATTCCTTACTTGTTATTTAAATCAAACTCAAAAAGATATAAAAAATAAAATTATAGCTATGATTAATAAAACTGTTCCTAATGTTCAAAAGGCTTGTCAAGGTGTAAAAGATGCAATGACATTCATGTTAGGAGGATTTGGATTAAGCGGAATTCCAGAAAACGCTATTGCAGAACTGGTGCGATTAAATGTTAAAGATGTTACTTGTATTTCAAATAATGCAGGAGTCGACGAGTTTGGTTTGGGATTATTACTCCAAAAAAAACAAATTCGAAAAATGATTTCGTCTTATGTTGGAGAAAATGCGGAGTTTGAGCGTCAAATGCTAAGTGGAGAATTAGAAGTTGAATTAATTCCTCAAGGTACTCTAGCTCAACGTTGTAGAGCTGCCCAAAGCGGAATCCCAGCTTTTTATACTCCCGCAGGCTATGGTACCGAAGTCGCACAGGACAAAGAAAGTAGAGCATTTAATGGAAAAATGCACCTATTAGAATACGCTTTTAACGCTGATTTCGCATTTGTAAAAGCTTGGAAAGGGGACGCTGCTGGCAATTTAATTTTTAAAGGTAGTGCGCGCAACTTTAACCCAAATATGTGTGGGGCCGCAAAAATTACAGTTGCTGAGGTGGAAGAGTTGGTTCCTGTTGGGTCTCTTGATCCCAACCAAATTCATATCCCTGGAATTTTTATCCAAAGAATATTTCAAGGAAATAACTATGAAAAACGTATTGAACAATTAACGGTAAGAAAGCGAAATTAATGGCATTAAGTAAAGAACAAATAGCTCAAAGAATAGCAAAAGAGGTTAAGGACGGTTACTACGTAAATTTAGGAATAGGCATTCCGACTTTAGTGGCAAATTTTGTGAGAAAAGATATCGAAGTAGATTTTCAAAGCGAAAATGGTGTTTTGGGTATGGGGCCTTTCCCTTTTGAAGGTGATGAAGACCCAGATTTAATTAATGCAGGCAAACAAACTATTACGACATTGCCCGGAGCTTCTTTTTTTGATTCAGCTATGAGTTTTTCAATGATTAGAGGACAACATGTTGACTTAACGATTCTTGGTGCGATGGAAGTATCTCAAAATGGCGATATCGCTAATTGGAAAATTCCTGGAAAAATGGTAAAGGGGATGGGAGGAGCTATGGACTTAGTTGCTTCTGCAGAAAATATTATTGTAGCAATGATGCATACAAACAGAGCTGGCGATTCTAAATTATTAAAAAAATGTAGCTTACCTTTAACAGGCGTTAACTGTGTAAAAAAAATAGTAAGCAATCTTGCAGTACTAGAAATTGTCAATAATTCGTTCAAGCTTTTAGAGAGAGCGCCTGGTGTGAGTATCGAAGAAATTAAAGAAGCTACAGAAGGGAACCTAATCATTGAAGGAGACATTCCAGAAATAAAGTTTTAACAACGAGTTAAGAAATCAATCTATCTGTTTCAATAACTTAGCTTATTATTTGAATGAATTTCAAATTCCCTTAGGGATGGATTCAATTAATTTTTGAGTATATTCTTTGTTAGGGTTTGCATAAATTTCGTCAGCGTCGCCAATTTCCTCAATTTTTCCATCTTTCATAACTAACAGTTGATCCGCCATAAACTTAACAACAGCTAAATCATGTGATATAAAAATGTAAGTGAATCCATAATCTTCTTTTAACTCGTTTAATAAATTAAGTACTTGAGCTTGAACAGATATGTCTAAAGCAGATACAGATTCATCACATACAATCAGCTTTGGTTCCATAGCAATGGTTCTTGCAATACCAACTCGTTGTCTCTGTCCTCCAGATAATTCATGTGGATATCTGTTAAAAAAACTGGCATCCAACTCTACACTTTTTAAAATACTAATAACCTTATTTTTTCTTTCTCGATCATTTTTCCCTATTTGGTGAACTTGCATAGGTTCCATAATTGTTTCTCCTATTAACATCCTCGGATTAAGTGATGAATAAGGATCTTGAAAAATCAGTTGAATATCTTTTCTAAGTTTTCTCAATTCGTTGGACGATAAAGTCGTGAGCTCTTTGCCCTTGTATTTAATACTTCCACTTGTTGATTTATCCAGTTGTAAAATAACCCTACCTAATGTTGATTTTCCACATCCAGATTCTCCAACTAATCCTAAGGTTTCTCCTTCAAAAACTTTAAAACTTATATCGTCAACGGCTTTAACTATTTTCTTTTTATTTAAAAATCCAGCATCAGAATAATATTCTTTTTTTATGTTTAAAATTTCTAAAATAGGTGTTTTGGTATATATATATTTATGTTTAAATGCTCTTTCCTGTGGTGTTATTTCAATAGGAGTAAACTCATTTTTAGCTAATGAGCTAATTGTTGGCAGCACTTTTAGTCTACCTTTCAATCCTGGTCGAGAAGACATTAAAGCTTTTGTATATGTTTTTTTTGGAGTTTTAAAAATTTCGTGAACAGTACCTTCTTCAACAATATTGCCTTGATACATAACTAGTGTTCGATCAGCAATTTGTGAAACCAAGCCTAAATCATGAGATATAAAAAGTAAACTCATTTTTGTCTCTTTTTGAATTTCTTTTAGAAGGGCTATAATTTCTTTTTGAACCGTTACGTCAAGAGCAGTTGTAGGTTCGTCTGCAATCAATAATTTTGGCTTACAAGCTATTGCCATAGCAATCATTACTCGCTGCA
>ERZ1048068.869-NODE-869-length-25134-cov-9.707883_pt1 | contig 25134 bp, 31 predicted proteins | sample MGYA00383098_ERZ1048068 | MGnify/ENA primary metagenome ERZ1048068 (study PRJEB29581, sample SAMEA5548368) | metagenome | biome: marine; feature: coastal; material: water | depth 1 m | study: Short-term variability in the microbial, nano- and picoplankton dynamics... | reverse complement strand
CTTTTGTGTTCTTTTCGTGTTCTTTTGTGTTCTTTTCGTGTTCTTTTGTGTTCTTCAATGTAATTTCTTCTAATTTGCGAATATGCTTCTTCGTTAGAAGGTGTCTTTTGTGATCAGTTTTCAATTTCGTAAAAAACATACAATGGGTACACGAATAGGATGGCATTTATAGTATAATAATATAAAATAATTTCAAAAATAATTTTTAAATGGTGTAAAAAAGTAAGTTTTTTTTAAGTTTTTTTTAAGTTTTTTTAAGTTTTTTTAAGTTTTTTTTAAGTTTTTTTTAAAAATCTCTTAATTGGAATAAATGAAGACCATAATTTTACAAAAAAAAACTTAAATGATAAGGGAATTTCAAAAAAAACTTACTTTTTCACTTTTTTTTAGAGAGAGAGAGAGCCGAAAAAAAAATTTAAAAAAAAATTAAAAAAAAAAATTAAAAATTAAAAAATCTAATATTATACTATAAATGAAAAAACCTAATATGAATGTGATTTATTTTATTATCGCAATTTTAATATGTATTATAGGATACTTACTACTTAATTCTAATTCTAATTCTAATGTATCAAAAGCAACTATAAATAATGATATGGTTCGCACCAAATATAATTCACTCATTTCTATTTTAGGACAACCTAATTACATAGAATCAGATGCGTCAAATCATCTTAAAAGCGCAACATGGATGAGTCCATTAGATAATTTTAACGATTTTGGAAAATATGGAGGAGCAGACTATATTAAAATTCATGGCGTGCCTTCTAAAAAATGGCATCCTTATCCAGCAAATGTATTTTTAATTGTGGGGAAATATATAAATGTCCCTGAACATTTATTTGGACCTATTAAATATGCTTCTGAAACCATTAATATAGAACAATTATTTGTACCTAAAAAATATTCAGACAAATATTATAATTCTGGAAAAAAAGAGGTCGCATTAGTAACTGGAAGTTGTGCGAGTGTAACTATTAGCGCGATTACAGTCCAATTTGTAATGGATATGATAGAAAAATATAAAAAAAATACCAAAAAATGTTTAGAATTATATGAGACTTTTAGAAATGAATACGATAGAAGAATACAAGATTATTTATGTGGAAAAGGTATTACAGATCCAATTCCATGGTTTGATCATACCAATTTTAATGAAAAAGCATCTATGTTTTTAGAAGGTAAATGTAATACTGTTGAAACTTTTTATGTAGACCATGATGAATTAAAAAAAAATAATTAGAAGAAAAATTTATTTAATTAGTTTATGAGAACTAATTTACTTTTAAGCATTCTATTTTTAGTCATAATCGTATTTTATATGAAATATATAGAATACTATTCACAAATCGTATCGAATTCCTATATTCCTGATTATACGCGATGGATTTTAAGCGATAAATATGTCGCAAAAGAATATGCCAAACATTATGGATTTAAAGTGGCAAAAACCTATCAGCTCGTTAAATATCCACATCAACTAATATTTGATAGAGATACATGTGTTATTAAAGCAGTAGATTTATGCGATTCTTATGGTGTATATTTAATAAAAAATAATATTGATCTCAAAACCAATTTACCTATTCAAACAACGGAAATTATAAACAATCTACAACATATCAGAAGTCATATTTCAAATGAATATTATATGCACGATTCTATGTATAATGGATTAATACCCTATAGTGGTTATATAGTTGAAGAATTATTATTAGATGAAAAGGGAAATTTACCAAGTGATTATAAATGTTATGTTTTTGGTGGTAAATTAGTCTATACCGCAATGACATATAATAGGAAAATTGTTAATAATGTTCAAACATTCAATTCAGTTTGGTTTGATAGAGCTTGGAATCCTATTAAATGGCCAATGATAAAAAAAAATTATAAATATAAGAAATTACCTAAACCGAAAGCATATGATAAAATGGTAAGATTAGTAGAAAATATGGGGTCTATATTAAAAAGACATTGTAGAATAGATGTTTATTTAATTGGTGACAATGTTTATTTAGGGGAATTTACTTTTTTTTGTGGAGCACGTCTCCATACAATGTATAGTAATTTAATGCTAGGAATCCAATGGAAATTAAATCCAGATAAGTATTACCAAGATCCTTATTTAAAAAAAATTGTGCCTTCATATTATAATAAACCTTAATCTATAGAACTATTTCATAAATACAATCCTTTTTAATTTTTGAACTTCGGGTATGTATTTTTTCTCTATTTTTTAATAATATAAATTGAGACATGAGATCAGGACACCATTCCGATATATGTAAATGTCTCCGTTTAATATGAAAATCAAATTCTTTATGGAAATAATTGAGTTGGTGAGTTAAAAATTTATAGGCATATTGGTGATTATTAAAATAAACCCGGTTCATTATAAGTGTTGCCACATCATAATTTAATTCTTTTTCAAAAAAAAAAAATAAAAAATCCATACTACATTAAATGATTCATAAAGTTATAAATAACATCTTATAAATAACTTTTATTATTAGAAAAAATTGATTCAATTACATTCAGATTTAAGATTAAGATAATAAATTGTATCAACCGAACCGAATAACATGACTGAATTTAGTGTTTTCTCACTATGGGTCAAACCGGAATTGACTCAAGAAGATGTTCAAAAACTCGTTGAAGCTATGAATTGGGGAACAGTTTCCAACGTTAAATTGGTGCGAAAGGATTTTCCATCACCACATAATATGGTTTACATTGATTTTTCAAATTGGAATCATGCCTATAATGGTATTAAAGATAATCTTGAATCTAATAAATTTGAAAAAATTTATTATAAAGTTAAGGGTGATACTAATAATGAGTTTTTCAAAGTATTTAAACAAGACTCCGACAATAAGTGTCTTCCAAAAGTTAAATTTACTGGTGGAGGAGTACAACCAACACTTGCTAAAGTCGTTTCTGAAAAGGAATTGAAAAAAACAGAATGTGAATGTAAATGTGAAAGTCCAACAAGTCCAATAGAATACAAATATTATCCACTTAATATAGATTACACTGCTCTATTCGAACTAGATCCTCCCTATGTCCATCCATATACTGATTGGTGGGATAGATAACAAACTACTATCATAAGAAATTATATGTTATAATATAAAAATATAGATAAAATTGATTATCCATATTTTTATATTCTTCAAATATTCTTCAAAACGATGACTACTTTTCACGGATTTATCCCATGGGTGAAATCTACAATTACCCAATCGGACCTTGAAACTATTTTTAAAGAATTGGACTGGGGAACTGTATCTAGAATTAAGTTGGTTCAACCTAAATATGGTTCTCATGACCATTATATGGTATTTGTAGAGTTTTCAAGTTGGAATTGTAAATTTGACCATATTAAACATAATCTAGAAACGGATCCAGATCATTTTGAAACCATTTATTATAATTATGAAGATGCTCAAGGAACAAGTGAATTCTTTAAACTATTTAAAAATAAAAAGACCCAAATGAAGCAAAAACAAATCCCACCACCTTTATCTTTCAAACCGAGATTTGAGCTTCCTGAAGAATCTAATCCAAAACCATTCAAACCACGATTTGAACTTCCAGGAACTAGTTTTACACCCGTTCAAACTGCAATGGCGCCATTAAGTCCAGCATATACTTTTACTCCATCAAGTCCAGCATATACACCTTCGAGTCCTTCCTATATGCCAGTACAACAATTTTTGGTGAATACCGAAAAACATTCCAATACATAGCATTCTATAAATGTTTAGATATAATTAGAATAAAATTGATTACATCTTTTCTTTTGTGTTAAAATATAACAACATTCAGTGTGAGATGACTTCCTTTGACGAAACCGGAAAAGAATATAAAAAATTGTATAAATTTAACATAGGTAGAATTGCTATTATACCAGATAAAGAATGGGATACCCTACATAGTTACGAAGAAATGGAACAACAACTTCTAAACATTAAACAATACTTTGACGCCAAATCTAAATTTAAACTGGTCATTTATGAAAAAAATACATATTGTAATGAAGTTAATGGTGGTTGGAATATTGTAATGTCAGTTACCCTAGAAAATAAACATACTTATATGTATATGTATCGACGTGATATTGAAATTAAAAAAATGTATGCGTGTCCTTTGGACCCACCAATTGACTATACACAAGGGTTAAAACACATTACTTGGACCCCTAAAAATGAAGATTGTAAGAGTAGTTATGATCTATTACAAGATGCTATGGAACATTTTCTAGGCAAATCCACCAAAATTGATCATTTCCCAGGACCTTATGTTAATTAATTGCCGAACACATCTGATAAAGATTCGCCAGTCATTAATTTAGTAATAATAGTTGTTAATAACGGAACTATAGAAAATGTTTTTAATTTACTACATTTTTTTTGTTTTTCTAATTGTGGTAAAGAATCACTTACTATAACTTCTTTAATATATTCTGTTTCATTTATTCTTGTTATAGCAGGACCCGATAATATACCATGTGTTACTATAACTAATATATCTTTAGCTCCTTTAGACATTAATAAATCACCTACAGTCTGAATTGTACCACAAGTATCTGCCATATCATCTATTATAATAGCAGTTCTATCCACTAAATATTTCTTATCGCCAATTAAAACTGCTTTATCTACTTTATTTAATTCACTATAATCTCTCTCTTTAGATACAACCATAAAAGGCATTTTAAATTTATTGGCATATTCTTGGACTCTTTTTAAAGCACCTTCATCCGGAGCGATAATTACAAAATCTGAATCTAATGTTTTATTAAAAGATTGATTTATATTATGATTTTTTATTAAATAGTTATGGATAATATCTATACAATAAAAATTATCACAAGGTATATTAAAAAATCCTTGGATTTGATGGGAATGAAGGTCAAAACAAATAATTCTATTAATACCAGCCATCGTAAATAAATCAGCAATATCTTTTGCCGAAATACACATTCTCGACAAATTCTTTTTATCTTGTCTGGCATACGGAAATGATGGACATATTAATGTAATATTTAGGGCATCCGACCTTTTACATGTTCTAATTAATAAATAAGTTTCCATAATATGGTCATTAATGGATTTTGAATTTAAATTATTATTAGGGGAACTAACAATATATATATGTTTTCCACGAATTGATTGTGTAATTGTTGTTCTTATTTCAGTATTTGAAAAATAATCAATATTTGTATCTATAAAAGGTATATTTGTTTTTGAAGATAATTCAAGTGCCAAATCTATATGAGATTTAGTAGATAAAATACAACTGGAACTAATTGACATTTTATAATATTCATTAATTTATACTTTAACTATTTTAATTATTCAAGTATAAAAAAAAAAATAAAAATATGTTTACTATTATATGGGAAATTTTTTTGCGACTTCCAAATTAGCTCCCGAATCAGACTGCGATCATGAAGCTTTAGAAAAAGCAACTCTTACACCTACCCCTACAGAAATACAAACACCACCTGTGCCTACACCTACAACAACTCCTTCGCCCAATATAGTTGATAAAAAAGTGGATTTAGAAGATGTTGACTTAGAAGAAAAAACACCTAGACCTTCAACTCCACATCCTTTATCATATTATAATGATTTAAATCGTCCTATATCAAAATTAGGTCAAATTTTAAAAGATTCATTAGAAAATGCTGAATCCATCCCTTTTCCAGTAAACAGATATCCAAGTGTTGTAACTGCAACTACAACTAATTATAATTATTTAAATACAACTAATACTAATCCACATTTAAATACAATTTCAGAGCAACCTACTTCTACTTCTACTACAGATACAGCACAAACACCATTATTATACGATCAAAATTAAATTTTTATTCAATAAAAATAAATAAAAAAAATTAATAAAAAAAAATAATAAAAATTAAACAGTTAAAGAATCCCATTTAATATGCCATTATGAATCAACACTTTTTAGATGTAATCGAATATAACATGATGTTAATAAATGGAATCTTTTTTATTATAGGATTAATTATTGTTCCTTATCATAGTCATTTTTTTAATCCATTAATGACTATCCATTATTGTAGTCATATTTATAGTTTAAATGTAGTTGGTGGTCTTAATTGTTTAGTAAATATATTTAGTTTATATAAACCAATCACTATTATAGGTTTTTTAAGTAGTCTTACTTTATTAGTAATAAATTGTTATAATTTACATAGTATACAACCATATTGTAGAGATTATTTGGCAACTAATTATAATATTGTATGGAGTTATTATAATTCCTTAATTATCTATCAAAGTTATAATGTGATCTCTTATATCATTAAATGGATAGTAATCTATAAACTAAAAAAACAGCCTTCAAATCCATATGAATCTTTATAAAAATGATTTATAAATGAGTTATAAGATTATTCTTTCGAATAAAAATTAAATGTAGTGGCAAATGTATTTATTTCTTTTTTTAAATGGTCTATGTCATTAACAAAGTCATTTTCTAATACTTTTTTAAAGTCGACCAATTTTTTTCCACTTTGTTGTTGAATAAGTAATCCTAATTGAATAGTTCTATGTAAGAACTCTCCAACTTGTTTAAAGTCTTTTTCTTGTAATCCTCTTGAAGTTAATGCACAAGCACCAATTCTTATTCCTCCTGGATTTATAGCAGATTTATCACCAAAAACAGAATTCTTATTAATAGATATATCTACCTTCTCACAAATATATTCTACTTTTCCACCACTAATCCCCTTATTTTTTAAATCTACTAAAATTAAATGATTATCTGTACCATTAGTAACTAAATTATAATTATTTTTTAAAAGATAATCACCTAATACTTTGGCATTTTTCTTTACTTGAATTATATAATCTTTGAATTCTGGTTTTGCTACTTCTAATAATTGGTTTGCTACTCCAGCAATTTGGTGATTATGAGGACCACCTTGTAAACCTGGAAAAATCGCAAAATTTATTTTTTCTTCTAATTCCTTTTTACAAAATATTAATCCAGATCTTGGACCACGCATAGTTTTATGGGTTGTAGTTGTTACAACATCACAATAATCAAATGGATTATTATGTTCTTTTGTGGCAACTAAACCACTTATATGAGACATATCGCATAATAAATAGGAGTTATTTAAATCAGCAATCTTTCTAAATGTTATATAATCGAAATCCCTTGGATAAGCACTCGCCCCACAAATTATTAATTTAGGTTGATACACAAGTGCCATTTCTTGTAAATTATTATAATCTATATATCCATCTTCCTTAATTTTATAGGGTAATGATTCAAAAAAAATAGAGGTTGCCGATATTTTTTTTTTATTTGTATAAAATCCGTGTGTTAAATGACCTCCAGATGGCAAATCTAAACCCATAATTCTGTCATGTGGATTTAATAATCCTGTATACACAGCCATATTTGCTGGACTACCAGAATAAGGTTGAACGTTAACACCCCATTCGGAAGGGTCTAAATTATATGCTTTCAATGCCCGTTCTTTACACAGTGTTTCTAATTTATCTATAAATTCACATCCTCCATAATATCGATTTCCAACTTGACCTTCTGAATACTTATTTATTAATACTGAACCTAAACATTCCATAACAGATTTGGAAGTGAAATTTTCTGAAGCAATTAATTCTAATCCATTTTTTTGTCTTGAAAATTCATTTTTTATAATCGTATCTAATTCTGGGTCATCATCTCGCAATAGTTTATTCATATAACTAAATAATAAAAAAAAAAATTTATTTTAATTTATTTATTTATTTTATTTAAATGTATTAATACTGGTTCCAATAGTAATCTTCTACTTCCAAACTTTTTACAATCGTTTTTGTTCCATCAGGCCACACAAAGTAGTTAAGCTTCCTATTCGGTGTATTAGTAGATTCATAACCACTAGTTTCCTTCGCATTTTTAAGGTGTAACGCATATTCCTGATTCAATCCATCTGGTTCCGAAAGGTCCCCATCAAGTTCAATATAATAGTTTATAGTATTTTCTGTAACCTTAATGTAAGATTTTGTAGACGAAAAGTTAGACTCATCATGTTCAACATATCCAAGACCATCTTTTTTGATGCCTCGAAGTCCACGCATTTCCTTTTGTCGGTTCTTTTTGGAGAGTCGGAACGCGACCTTTTGCGGCCTTTGGGACTTTGGAGGTTCACGGTATTGCCTTTTAGGACTTCCACAAGAATCATGTCTATCGTAAAAGATGGACTTTATGTTCTCATATTGATCAATCTTTGAGGCAGTCTTTGTCTTAGTCTTAGTCATAGTCTTAATTGGAACTGACTTGTTTTCCACCTTGGAACTATCTGGCAATTCTACAACGTCAATCGGTTCGGGAGTCGGGTTCAACACAACTACCTCTTCATCCAAAATAAACCCAAATTCAAATCCAGCAATTTTTGTTTGAACATCAATCTTGCGACTCATTTGCCGTGCTTTTCGAACACCCGCAAATTTGGATTGGGGTTTCCTTGAGAACTTGCGAACATCTTGACGCTTCGGAGTTCCATTGTTGCGAGTGGTGTATTCGGAGAAAGTCATTTTATACAAGAATGCAGAGATATTCAAGCATAATAGAAAAATAGGTAAATCAATTTTATCTAATCATATAAACGTTAAATTTTTAAAAAGTTCACTTTTAAAAATTTTAATTAGAACTACAACACACCGCATATGAAACAACCGACCACATAACTTTACCACAATCACTCCATAAACAATAACTATTCGTATTACTATAGGCATTAAATCTATAGTACCCATCTGGGCATTCATGGGTATCATGTTCATAGGTGGGTGAATTTACATCGGGAAAAGAGTATTTAAAATTTGGAAGTTGTGTTACCTTCGGAGGCATCGTGAAACAATCCCCAACAATAAATCCAACCAAACTAAAGAGAACGAGGAATTTAATGGAAAATGACATCTTTTTTAAAGTCAATTAAACTAATTTGTTATCAATTTTGTTCTATGAAATAAAAAAAATATAAATGTAACTATAAATGTAAATACAATTTATTTAGGTATCCATAAATTCCTTCTTTGCTGTCTCATATTGATTTTCGGTAATAAAATCCAGATTATACAACATAGTGAACTTTCTAAACTTTTCAATAGATCCCCTCTGAAACCTCGAATGACACATATCTACAACTTCATCAACCTTTTGATAAAAGTCCTCATCCGTAATCAATTCCGTGACCCAAGCTTGAAAGAACTTAAATCGAAGATTGTAAATAGCCGTACTAATCTCCAAATCGGCCGAAATTGGATCCGGGTAGTGTCCAAGTAGTGTCGATGCCGTTGCTGGTGGAGAAGGCGTAGCTGGTGGGGTCGTTGTCGGTGGTGGTGGAGGCACTTCAGCTTGTGTCATTGAATTCGCCGACATTCCTTGTCGAGTTTGATGACGAGCACAAGCTGCTACAAATCCATATGATCCTACCCTAGGTTGACCCTCTTCAACGAGAGTAATATTTGGGGTGGACAAAGTAGATTCATCTGGTTGGTCCGAACCAGAATCCGAGATAGATTCCAGAGGTGGCATATCGGGGTAAATATCATTGGAAACTGCCTCAAGCAATTCACACTGTACCATAGGAATTGGAACTAGAGTTGGGACTGGGACTGAAACTGGGGCAGGTCCAGATGCCACTTGAGGCCAAACGTCCATACCATTAATGTCATTAGTAGATTCATTGTGAACCGAAATATGGTCCCAATATCTATAAGCATCCCCACCAGTATCCATCGATTCCCCTCCAGACTGATCAACCCCTCCGCCAGACATATCTGGTTCCCAAATGCCATCCATTGGACTACCGTTGTTCATTGGACTACCGTTGTTTTGGTCAGTTTCGATAAAATTCGTGTAGTGAGTAGACATGACTGAAGCAAGAAGATACTTTATATAGTAAAAAACCGACAAAATCAATTTTGTTCTATATAATTAATAAAAAAATATGTTTATAATATAAATGTATAGAGTTAATATCTATCTATCTAAGCACTATCTTGTAAATTTACAATTTGAAGAAGTGCATTCTCTATCTGAAGTTTTTCAATAAGCGCTAGAAGACGTTGTTCATCATAAAAAGCGTTATTCGCACTTTCAGTGGTTCCATCCTTGTAGCCTCTTTTATATTCGTCATCTTTAACCTTATGGGGTATCGTAAAGCGGCGTTGAGGTTTCTTCTCCACAATCATATCGGTTTGGGTGGAAACAGTCGGCATGTTATACTTAATTTTTTTGGAACTTACAAATTCAATTTTGTCTACTTACATATTTCGCTTATAAATAAATAAAATAAATAAAATAAATTATATTTTTTTTATTATAATTACAATCGTGGAATAAGATGCCAATACTTCCTATTATTCGAATTTGTTTTTACTATATAGGCATTATTATCCACACCCATCATTATACTATTTATTTCTAATTCTATAGGATTGTATATAGGAAACTTATCATTATAATCATAATTACTATAATCCATTAGAGTAGTTAGTATAAAATCTATATTCAATGAATAGGTTATGGCATTTGCCTTGATGATATTTGTGTAGATGTTTTTGATTGTTTCACTATCTATCTCCATGTTGTTTGTTTTATTTGATTTTGAGTTGATTACTTAATGACTGGAGTAAAATTGAAATCAAATTTTTCCACAAAGCAAAGTATTATATAACCGATTTCTTCCTTCTGAATTCAAATTTGACCGACAAGCTGTGACATGTCCGCCACCGAAATCAAAAAAATCTGGGCAGACAAGGCATTTGGCATTCCGAACATCTGGGTCCAGAAACACCCAAAAGTCCAATTCCGTGACGACGGTTCCTGGTGGGTTTCCGATAATCTAACTTCTAAAAATCCCACCTATATTAAATTAGAAGATTATTCTGGAGAACTAGATGGAGTGGTTCCAAGATGTGAATGGAACATCTATTAGATAGAGTTTTATTAGATAGAGTTCTAATGTATTTATAAGCGATTTATTGTAATTACGGGAAGGAGTTAGATAAAATTGAATTCTCTTTTTTGTTTCTATAGTCATTAATCACGATGGCGCTTCAATTCGCTAAAGTCACACACGAGCTCTCAAAAACAAAACAGTCGCTTCTTCCACATCAGGTAGAAGCGGTCAAATGGATGATCCGCCGCGAAACCACACAGAAGGCGAATGGCGAAAAGCGCAAGGGTCCATTTGGCGGGATTTTGGCCGACGACATGGGTCTTGGCAAAACGCTGGAAACTATCGCTCTTATTTTGAGTGGTTCGCCCAAAAACACATTGGTAATTGTTCCAGCAAATCTGACAAATCAGTGGATCAGCGAATTTCAAAAATTCGCACCACACCTTGAAATTACCACAAATCCCGAAGTCCACAAACAGTCCGAAAACGCCATTCTGATTGTCTCCTATATCAAAGCGATTCGCAGCAGGTACATTGAGACAACCGAATGGAATCGGATCATTTTGGACGAGGCGCACTACATCCGGAACCCGAAAGGCACTGTTCACAAAAAAATCGTACAATTACATTCCAATTACAAATGGTGTTTGACTGGCACTCCAATTCAAAATTACATTAAAGATATCCAAAGTCTGTTGGCATTTATTGGCATCTCCAAAAAAAAGATGGAATCTATGGAGGACGTTCTGAAAAAATACATGCTGCGACGAACCAAGGATGGTCTCAAATTTGACCTTCCACCGATCACTTACGAGACCGAATTGGTTGAATTCCGCACACTTTACGAAAAAATGTTCTATGAAAAGGTCAAGCGAAATACCTTTATGGTGAAAGACGTTCACCATCTGGAAATTCTTCTTCGCCTCCGACAAGCGTCGTTGCTTCCACAGATCGTCCACGACGGTTACTCGAAGAAAGCCCAAAAGAAGAAACAAATTCAATGGAAATACAGCAATTCAAAAATTGACCGAATTGTGAAAACGCTGGAGGAAAACCCTAACGAAAAACCGATCGTCTTTTGCTACTTCACTAAGGAAATTGAATACCTTACCCAAAAATTGAAGGAGAAAGAAATCAGTTATAAAATGATTAATGGGTCGGTTTCTATGGGTGAACGACAATCCATCATCCAGAACGCCGACCAATTCAGAGTCATGGTCGTCCAAATGATGGCAGGTTCGACCGGACTCAATCTACAGGCATTCAATTCGGTTTATTTTAGCGGACCGCACTGGAACCCAACACACGAACAGCAAGCGATTGCCCGTGTGTATCGGATCGGGCAAACGAAACCAGTTACTGTTCGAAGATTTATTATGAAAGATACAATAGAAGAACTTATTGTGAAAATACAACAAAGAAAAAATGAGATGATAGGGGAATTTATGACTGATAAGTAAATATATATTATAACTAACTAGTAAACAAACATTTTTTTTATATTATTGTCATTCGCAAGCCCTTGGTATTATCTTTTTTTTTCATAGCTTTATTTATCGCTTTTAAAAAGTCCTTAGTCAAACTATATTCTATTATAGTAGTGGGATTAAAATACTGTTTATCTAATTGAAAATGGTGTAAATGATATAACAGTCCTCCCTTTACAAAAAAATATGAAAATACTGAGGTCTCTTGTTTAAAGCGATTCATACCATCATAACTTTTTACAAAATCGTAAATATCTTTAAATTGGTAATAATTCAATATTTTGGCGATTTGCGATAATGTATGGTCTAATTCCATTTTCAAATTTGTCTTCAATTCTTTCATAGTTGATGATTTAATAATAGAATTATAACTAACTGCCATTATTTCGGTGTATGCCTCATTCAATAAAATGCGAGTTTGTGGGACAATATTGAATTTGGAAAATAAATGTTTGGGAACAGAGATATGATTAAAATCCAATTTCAAACCATGACACATTTCGTGTAATATTACCTTTTCCATTTCTTCTTCTCTAAAAACACATAATTTACTATAATTGGAATTAAAAGTAGTACAGTATCCGGAATTAATATGCGAGGTTCCTAATACTCTAAATTTACTATCTGATAGTTTTTTATTTTTGGGAATTAAAAATAAAGTGGCATCTACATTTATTGTGGACTTATAATACACTTTTAATAATAATATTAAACTTGCCAAATGTTTAATTTTACTTTCGGAAATACTCTTTTTTGTATATAAAATGAGTCGCATGCTATAATCTATATCATAGTCTATATCATAGTCTATGTCATATACTAATTTTTGATACATATTACTTTCAAAATCTTGTTGTATCTCACAACTAATAAATTCATTATATAATTGTAATTCGTCATCAGTGTATGGGACCATTTGTTTGATATGTTTAGAAGTATTTACGGTATTATATAAAAACTTCTTTAATTTATCACCATAATTATCCATAAATTTACAAAATTCTTTAATTGAATATTTAGAATTGAAAAAGTCTATATAGAGCTGTTTTAATTCTAATTCGCTTATTGTTTTTAAAAATGCATTTTTATCTACATAATCAATTAAGTAATATAAAATAGGATTGGCATTTATAGGTTGAATATCACTACTATAAATCTTATTTAATTTGATATTTGTTTTAATATGTTTAAATGTGGTTCTAATAGTATTTGATTGTTTTAATAAATCCATTTAATATAATACTATTAATTAATTAATTTATATTATCTTAATTTAAGCATTCATGGATTTATGGGTGTTCCAACAGTCCATTTCTATAATAATGGTAAGTTAACACCAAATGGTATTTTTGAAAAAGACAGAACCGTTGAAGAATTAAATCATTTTATTAAAAATAATTTAGTTTCTAAAAAATCTAAAAAAAATCCGTTCCCTAGAATGGATCTGTACAAACAAAATTTAATAAATTACACGTCGGATGAAACTGTTGCGGATGGATCTGTTATTGGTGGTTCTGTTGCAGGTGGTTCTGTTATTGGGGGATCTGTTGCAGGTGGTTGGGTTGCGGGTGGTAGGGTTGCGGGTGGTAGGGTTGCGGGTGGTAGGGTCCTTCTATTTCGATCTCTTTCATCTCTCCTAAGTCTGTTTTCTAAATTGCGTATTCTCTCTCTATCATTTCTTCTATTTCTTCGATTTATTTCTTCTAATAATCGTTGATTTAAATTTATGCGTCTCCAAAATGGATTAAAAGGAATCTCTTTTTCTACAATTATTTCTGAAGATTTCTTATTATTATTATTATTGTTATTATTATTATTATTGTTATTATTATTTTTATTATTATTATTATTATTATTATTATTATTATTATTTCTATTAGTTCTATTATTATTATTAGTTAAATATTTATAACTTATTCCAATTAATAGAACTAATAGAAATAATAATAATAATTTCATTATTTTATCTAAATTTAATTTGACTATATTTTGAAATCCTCCTTTTGTACGCATCTCAATATAATATGACAAGATTTAAATTAAATTTAATTTTAAATCCCATTAAAATAGTTTTTTTATTATGTCTTGACATGTTAGTTTAAAATAAATTGTATTAATTAACTTTGTACCCAGTCATTTGGATTTTCTATGTTGCGAGATGTTAAAAAATTATACTGGTCCGTAGTCAATACGCGAGAATCTTTGCTTGGATTCTTATGGCGATAAAATGTTTGTTTTACACCAGGAGTTAATGTTGGTCCATCCCATTTAGTTATATCCTCAATAACTTCATAATCTTGTTCAGACTCATTAGCCCCACTCTTATAACTACCTCCATGTAATATAAATGCTCTATGTCGATCTTTTGTTCCTTCATCGACTTTCCGGTCCAAACTTATAGTACCAAATTCCGGTAAAGCATTTTCAATTTCAACCGGCGGCACATTAATTGTTCCAACGGGGCCTATATCAGCATCTAATAAACTATGTGCTATAGCACCTTCTATCAATTTAGTAGTGGTTGGAACGTTCTTATTACTTTCTTCTTGTTGCGCATTGCTATATGAATTCATAGATATTCTTCCAGATAGAGGCATTCCAGATGGAGGTGTTCTAGATGGAGGTGTTCTAGATGGAGGTGTTCTAGATGGAGGTGTTCTAGATGGAGGCATTTCAGATGGAGGTGTTCTAGATGGAGGTGTTCTAGATGGAGGTGTTCTAGATGGTTGTCTTTTAAATAAGTCTGAAATAAAACTAGGTGTTTCTACAATTATTTCTGAAGATTTCTTATTATTTCTATTATTTCTATTATTTCTATTATTTCTATTATTTCTATTATTATTATTATTATTATTATTGTTATTATTATTATTGTTATTATTGTTATTATTATTATTTCTATTATTATTATTTCTATTATTAATTTTTTTAGTTACATATTTATAACTTATTACAAATAATATTATTATTAATAATGATAATAAAAATTTAATTATATTATCTAAATTTAATATGTTTTTCAACAACTTTTTAGAACGCATATTTTTAAACATCTCAATATAATATGACAAGAAATTAATTTATTTTTCAACTAAATCCCATTCTAATATTTTCTTAATTATTTCATGACATGTTTGTTCATTATAAGTAGTAGATTTAGTACATTCTATAAATTCTTGTCGTAAATTAAATTTTTTATTTAGTTTTTCTTGTTCCTTTTCTTTTATTTTTTGATTATAACATTCTAATAAGGCTTTTACCATTTCATTTTTATACATGTCTAATAAATATAAATTATATTATTTAATATCAAATTTATTTATCTTTTATCTATATGTTCCCAATAAATCATAGGTATTTAAACAATCATAACAAATAAATGTGTTTAGTGTTGGTCCATATTTTTGTTGTAGATTAACTAAAGTTATTGACCATGAATTTAAAGCACCTGTTTTATTTATTTGTCTTATATTGTCAATATATGGTACAGTATCACAAAATTTACAAATTAAATGATTTTTAATATATTGATATGATCTAGTTAAACTCATCTGCAACATATAACTTTTTTGCCACCTTTCTAATTTATCAAAATGTTCCATCGTATGACTCCAATACCACCCCAATCCTTTATCAATTTGAATAGATAATGGATGTGCTAATCCTTTATTTTGGTATAAAATTTTCATAATAATTTCATTTGGAATACCTTTCGCACTAAAACACATCCAAATGGTGTCCATGTTATTAAGTTTTAATTAAATATTAATCTTATTTATAATTTAATCAACTTTATTTTGAAATTTTAACCTAAAATCCCTAACATTAAAATAACTGGTGTTGATGGAATATTCGTTGTTTCAGTAGAATTATATAAACTCACATTACCACCAACAACTGGTATATTTCTAAATTTACAAAATATATTGATTTTATTAATCGTATCTACCAAATTCCCGAGTGTTTCCTCTGGATGGCCGTAATTAAGACAATTCACTAAACATAATGGCGTTCCACTCATTTGTATTATTTTATTATAACACACATAACAGTCTTTATCCCATGTTAAAATAATTTTTTTATTAATTTCGTGTATATTTAAAATAGAATAACTCCCATCCATATCGGGACCCTTCAAAGTTCTATTTCCAACAGTAGAATCATATTGTCTCCATAAATATTTATTTTTTATTTTTTCTATATCTCGTTCTTTAATAGTTGCCAATTTCCAATCTTGAGTCGCATCTTTTAAATTTGTTAATTCCCGTGTATAAAGCAATTGATTGTCATTATAAATATCATATTTACCATGATTTGTCACTACACCTATTTCGGCATATTCCAAATCCCATTTTTGAAAGATAGATAAAATATGTTCGCGATTGTCCTTTTTACACACAATCAACATCCGCTCCTGGGATTCCGAAATTAATACGTTACAAGATTCCATCTCATATTTTGTTGGGACCTTTGATAAATCTATAGTACATCCCATATTTGTATTCGTTTTCTCTCTACCTCGCATAATAACTTCATATGAAGCACATAATAAACCTCCTGCTCCCATATCCTGCATCCCCTCTGCTAATTTTAATTCGGCAATTTCACAACAAGCTTCTAATAGCAATTTCTCTAAAAAGGGATCGCTCTTTTGAACGTTCTTTTCCATATCCTTAATATTTGTATCATTTTTAAATGAATTAGATGCCATTGCTGCCCCATTAATTCCTTCGTTTCCAGTTTTACTTCCCACATATATTAAAACCGAATCATTATATTGAGCTGCACCATATATAATATTTTCTTTTTTGACAAGTCCAATACAACCAACATTAACAATTGGATTTTTATCATAATGACTATCTCTATATAAATCACCTCCTAAATTTGGGACACCAACACAATTTCCATAATAAGAGATTCCATGAATGGCTTCTCGCAATAATTTATTGCTATTGTCATCAGTCCCAAATCGTAAAAAGTCCAAAATACCAATCGGACGGGCCCCCATTGTAAAAATATCGCGCATGATCCCCCCAACACCAGTCGCCGCTCCTTCAAAGGCATTAATAAAAGTGGGATGATTATGACTTTCAATGCGAATCGCAATACAATATCCGCCACCGATATCGACAATTCCTGCATTTTCGCCTGGGCCCTGAACGACCCAATTTTCTTGAGTATGCATTGTTTTTAAATATTTGCGAGTACTTTTATAGGAAATGTGTTCGCTATTCATTAACGTATTAATGGCATCTTCAAAAACCGTTTGATTTAGGGGTATCTTTAATTTTAATTCCTTATCTAAATTTAAATTTAAATTTAAGTAATTATGTTGGGTCACTATTTTATATAATGTATCATAATCACTATTATTTCTTTCTGGATGCGGCATCATGCCAAAAATAGTTTTGTCTTTATTAGAAATACCGGCAATATTATCATACGAATCTAATTCCGGCAAATAATCACTATACCTTAAAAACACATCTTTTTCTAAATCTAAATTATCTTCTTCTGTTATGGTATATTTTCCATAAGAATTGGCAATATATAATTCAATGACATCTTTAGGGACGACATTAGAATAGATGGTTAATGGGACCTTTTTACATGTAAATAGTTGGTCATTATTTAATTCTAACCGACCTGGAAGTAATCCCATTTGAGTTAAAATCTGGAATCCATTACAGATTCCTAATATCGGTATTTTTTGAGCAGCAGCTTCTTTAATTATAGTTGATACTGGACTTTCTATGGCCTTCGTTCCAGGAGATATGGTATAACTCGCAGTTGCCTTATTGTATACCCTATCCCCAAAAGCAAATCCACCAGGTATAACTAATAATTCTAAATTTTTAGGCAATTCTGTTTCGGTGTGCCATATAAAGAAACTATTTTTAAAATAGCGTAATGTATCGTAGTCGCAATTAGAACCAGGATAGCGTATAATACCAATCATAATTAATAGTTATTTTAATAGTAAAGTTTAAATACTTTACTAAAATAATATTTAAAATTTAATTAATTAATTATTTGTCAATATCACTGAACTATAAACAATAAATCCTAATATAAATAATGTGATATATGAATATTCGATTTTTGTTATAAAATTTTCACAGAAAAGTTTTAAATTATTATTATTGTTTATTGTTTCTAAATAACTATGGGTTCTTTCAATATTAGATTCAGATTCAGAATCATTTGTAGGATTATTTCTAATAGTACGGTTATCTTTACAACTAAATTTAGTTATAATTTTTTTTAGTACAGAATTTGTAATATTTTCTTTTTCATAATCTTTTTTTTCCATATAAGATTTTAAAGCATTAATTAATACTGTAAATATAACCCCTATTAATGAAAAATAAATTAATCCAATTATCATTTTAGATAATAATGGATATTTATCAGTTTTGGGTAAATTATCGGATAATATTAATAGGAATACTATAATAGATAATAAGATAGTTACAGCAAATGATATTCTTTCTCCAGAATCCCAAGGAACTAATAATGTTAAAATCATTAAACTTGCTGTTGCGAATGTAGGTATAATTATATTTATATTGTAATATTCTGATTTCCGTTTTAATTCATAAAAAAACATTATATCTTCGTATTCATGTTTACAACACGCATATTTTACACTATTTTTAATAGTATAGTAATCTCCAATTACCCATTCTTCATTTTCTTGTAAATTACTAATATCTATAGATATATTATTTTTTTTTAAGACTATTTCACTAGAATCATACGACCAACTACCAAATTTTAAATAACATAATTGGGTATCAAATGGAAAATAAGTTAAGTCAAATTGACATGTTGATTTTAATAATCCTGGTCGAGACCAAAATATACTACCATCATAATTTAATACTACATTACTATAATCAAGTTCATTTAAAGGTTTTTCTGCTGTATTATATAAATATATATCGGGAATCCATAATGAATTATCTAATTCAGGATCACTATTTAATTTAATATTAGTTATATTATTCCATTCCAATGGATTCCAACCATAATTTTTATCTTGCCAATAATATCGTAACCATATATTCATATTAATAGTGCCTTCAATATGGTCTATGTTATTAAAAGCCCTAAATGCTATACCTAATGTTACATTTACACTGCCTGTGTTGGGTATATTTCTATGATATTGTGTGTTTATTATATAGTCTTTTAATTCCTTTTGAGGATTATAATTATGTAATGAATCATTATACGTATTTATAGGTATATATAATGAATTTAATAATAAAAGAAATAGTATTTTAGAGGTAAACATACATAAATTAAAATAAATTCTTTAAATTCTTTAAAAATCTAAACTTTCTAAAATGGCATCTAAAAAATGATCTGGATGGGTAAATTTAAGTTTTTTTTTTATAATCGTTTTAGTCATTTCATCAGAGATTTTAATATCTTTTAAGACTTGTTTCCTATTATTTTGAATAAAATTGGCATAATTTCGAATAAATTGTTTGAATGATAAATCTGTTTTTTTTATTTTATTTTTTGAAAAATCGATTAATTTATGTTGTGGTATATCGGGATTTGATAATCGTAAATCAGTCCACCATAAAGACCAAATAGAACAAAATCCACCTGGATCATCGTAATATTCAGAACCATAATAATCATTATAGAATTGAAACGACCTTTCTGGACAGAATTTTGAGGGTGGTAAATAAGTCATGGATTTATCAAATAGTTTAACATAGGCTTTCAGTTCTTTATCTAGTGCATCTTCTAACATAGTTTCAAAACTAACTGTTTGGAATTTATGAAATAACATGCCATAAGGTTCAAAACGTTCGCACGTATTTTTTTTAAAATCAAATATAATGACATTTTGGTGAGCTGTATCAACAAAATTAATATATAATAGACATATAACAAATCGTTTACCACTTAATTTACATTTCTTTAAAATATCAAAAAAATCGTCTCTAATTAAAAAGAGTTTATACACACCTTGTAAATTTTTAGTAGTAATATCCATACCCTTTAAAACATTTGGATTTTTAGGAGTATAAAAAATCTGATAATCTTGATAACCTTGTATGCTATATTTTTTTGTTAATGAATCTTGTTTTATAATTGGATTGCACGTTATTGCCTGATGTTTTTTAAATATGTATAATAACCCTAAAAATATATTTGTTTTTGATGCTTTCCATAATGTTTCTTTATTTTTTAGTTTTTTTTTAATGAAAATATCTATTTCATTATTAGATTCTGATTCCTTTTTTGGTTTTATTTCTTTTTTTGGCAACTTCTTTTTGGCAACTTCTTTTTTTATAGGTTCCTTAAGTTTAGGTGGAGCGTAACTTGGAGGTGGTGGTCTTGGTGATTTTTTTTTAGGTAATGGTTTTGTTTTAGGTGTCGCTTTTTTAACTGGTGTCTTTTTAGCGACAACTTTTTTAACGGGAGCTTTTTTAGTTCTACAGTATTGGCGTTTGGCCCCATTTACATAGATACATGATTTTTGTCTATTACATGCCTTCTCAGTTTTACTGGTACAAGATATTTTTTTAGATACTTTTGACATATTTACTATTACTTTATATTTTAATTAAATATGTGATAATTATAATGGAATTAAAACATAAAATCGCATCAACCTTAATATTATTGATATTAGACATTATATGGATATACTTTTTTATGGGTCCGCGATATACTACTCAGATTAAACAAATTCAAGGAAGTAAAATGGATGTGAATAAATTATCCGCACTAATGGCATATACATTAATGGTAATCGGATTACAACATTTTGTATTACCTAAACTAAAAAATGATATGTCGTTCACTAATTGTTTAAACGTATCATTTGTATTTGGTATTATTTTATACGGCGTTTACGATTTCACCTGTGGTGCTGTATTTAAAGATTGGAATTGGAATGTTGCCATTATAGATGTTCTATGGGGTGGATTCGTTTATTTTTTGGCAACTTATAGTTTAAATTTACTTTAATTATTTAATTTATTTTAATTTTTATTTTATTAGATAAAAATTTATTTGATTATTATAATGGAAAACAATATTAATAATAAAGTATTATCATTTTTCGGTGATAGGGATTCTGCTAAAATTGTAATTTTATCATTTCTACAGGTAATGCAAGGTGTTTTTGTGATTTTAATAATACTCAAAATTTTAGTAGTATTTAAAATTTTATAATTTAAAATTTTATAATTTAATTATTTATAAATAATGGCAATTTTTATGTATAATAATGCGCAATATACCAAATTGGGACGAGTACTTTAAACAAATTGCTTCCGTTACAGCTCAAAGATCTTCGTGTAAACGATTACAAGTTGGATGTGTATTAGTAAAAGACCATCGCATTATATCGCAAGGTTATAATGGATTTTTACCTGGATGTGTTCATGAATCTATAATTAAAGATGGACACGAAATGGCAACCGTCCATGCCGAACAAAATGCCATATCTGATTGCGCCAAAAGAGGTGTTTCATCAAATAGGTCGATCGCATACATTACCCACTATCCATGTGTTAATTGTATGAAAGTGCTTTGTGCAGCTGGAATAAATGAAATAAAATATATTACCGATTATAATAATGATCCAATAGTAGAACGATTATCTGTTATCTCCAAAGTTCCAATTACACAAATATAATTTAATTTAATTTAATTTAATTTAATTAGATATCTCCACTTGCATTGGTTCCAGCACCCCAACCTGCTCCATAACATTCCTTACATTCAAATAAATGAGATGTAATAGTTTTATCTTTTTCTTTAATCCATTCATCCCAATCATCTTCAACCTTCTTTAGTTTTTGTTTTTTTTGAATGTAATCTAATTCCCATTCTGTATAATGGGTATTTTCTAACCACCAAGGTCTATAATCTATAGTTGGTATATCCTTTTTAAAAGTGTCTATATCTATATCTTCTATAATTTTAATTGAGTTTTGTTTCATATATTTATTCATATAGTAATTATAGTCTACCCAAAAATTAGTATTATTTGACCATAATGGAGCATTTAAATTAAAGTGGGGATTTTCATTATAAAATTCCGTTAAAGTTAAAGGACGTAGTTCATCGGTATATCCAAAATAAATTTCTTTATAACATTTAATACAAATTGTATGGTCGCATGAATTAATACTCCAATAAATATCTTTTATTTTAATTGATTTTCTTGTGTCATAACATAGACTACATTGTACTGGATCCCTTATTTCTATTTGTAAATTAGGAGAACAGTCAGTACAATATGCCACACCATTACTTACATAATAATCATTAGATTCATATTTTTTCGTTTTATTTAATAAATCATTACAAAAATAACATTCAACATATTCGTCATCGTCATTATCATCCGAATCAGTGAATTCTTCTACTGATTCATAACTGGAAACCGACATGAAATTATTTATGTTAATTAATTATTTTATAAATCAAATTTTATTTTTTATAATTTACCAATCCATCAACTCTTTATTATACTCATTTGTAAAACAACTTACACAACTATCCTTATTTTTTGGAGGCAACACCTCTAATAATTCTTCTACTTTTAGATATTTTAAAGTGTCACTTCCTATCTCATTATTAATGGCTGTTATATCACCTTTAAAATTATAGGCAATTAACTCTTTATAAGTTGGTATATCTATTCCGAAATAACAAGGGGAAATAATTGGTGGTGCTGCTATACGGATATGAATTTCCTTTACTTTACATTCTTTTAATTGGTATATTAGTGTTTTTAATGTATTTCCACGAACTAAAGAATCATCGACAATAATAATTATTTTATCTTTAACAACCGATTCTAATATACCATATTTTTTTGTAAATTCCTTTTTACGATTAGTCTCATCTAAAATAAAGGTGCGTCCTTTATGTTGTTTATAGAGCACCTGATGATAATCTAGATTATGATAATCTGAATAACCCATACCAGAAGTGATTCCTGTTTCAGGAGCTCCAACCACAATTACATTATAATTAGTTTGATTGTAATTTGTTTGCATTAATGACTTTACAAATTTGGTATCATTTTTTGCCAATTGTTGTCCACACTTATATCTAAATGTAGTTATATTTACGTCATCGCATATAGTATCTTTTGCACAAAGATAAATATATTCAAATAAACAAGGCGTAAATTTAGGTTGTTTACTTTGTATGGATTTACTTTGTATGGATTTATGGTCTAATCGTTCATAAATAAATTCACTATGAAATCCGGTGTTATCTAGAATGGCCAATTCACCAGGTACAATGTTCCTTATTATTTCGTAGTCCATCCCATTAGATTCCGATACTACACAATAATTCTCGGTATTGTGTTCTTTTGTAATACATAGAGGTCTAACACCATAACGGTCTCTTACAATAAATACTGCTTCGCGAGTTCCAATAATTAAATTATATACACCTGGTATTTGGGTCATTAATTCAATAAAGAGCTCAGTCCATGAATCTTTGTTAAACTTATTAATAATTTCTGCTAATATTTGGGTATCACTATATATGTCGCTAATATTACAATCATAAAGTTCTTTTAATCGGGTTCTGTTATAAATATTTCCATTATGAACTAATATATAGGGTTCTACTTTATTTTTAATGCGTGTAATACCCATAATAGGTTGTGTTTGACTTTCTTGTAATTTTTTTCCACTTGTAGAATAACGTGTGTGACCTATAATATATTTAATTGGATTTTCTTTAGTATCCTTGTAAAATTCATCTATATTAAATGGAATGTCTTTTGGCATTTTACCTAAAAAGTTTTTTAAAACAATTCGGTTTTTATTAAAATAAGAGATTCCATAACTTTCTTGACCTCTATTTTTAATCGTTTGTAATAAATCTAATTTTAGGGTATTAAAAATACAGATTATGCCACACATATAATTCTATTGTGATATAAATTTTAATTTTTAAATTTAATATAAAATATTTTTAATATTAAATTAAATATTAGTAAATTCCTTTAAATTTCATTATATTAAATAATATATTGTTTAGAAAAAAATTGATTTGAAATGAAGATGTGTATCTTGAATATTAACATGTTTGTCATGATCGTTCTCGGTATGTTCTCAGCCACTCTTGCTCTCCCCATTCAACCTATCAATAACCCTATCGAAAATACCACAATTTACAATTGCTCAAATACCCCATCTGTCGTTTCGCCATATGGTTGTTGTCAGGACCTTACAACTGTTTGTGTTGATACCGATTGTAGTAATTGTGATATGGATGATTATACTGAACTAAGTAGAATCGAAAAGGATTTCGTCTATGATATTACGAAGATCTTTCGTCTTTATACTGGTATTCTAAAACTCGGTGGGTGTGAAGGGACGCAATTCGGTTGCTGCCATGGAACAAGCATTATGTGTCAAGACCAAAAGTGTTCAAATTGTGTTCTTAATAATCGTGGAACAATTGGTGGATGTCTTGGAACAAAATACGGTTGTTGTGCGGATGGCATTAAAAGTTGTGAAGATTCGCATTGTATGAATTGTCCTATTACCCAGCAATATGATTATATTATTGGCGGTTGCGCTGGCACTCAATACGGGTGTTGTCATAATACTCTAATTAACTGTATTGATAAAAACTGCACAAATTGCCGTATTTATCAAACAGAATAATAAATAAATA
>ERZ1048068.866-NODE-866-length-25203-cov-5.215007_pt1 | contig 25203 bp, 25 predicted proteins | sample MGYA00383098_ERZ1048068 | MGnify/ENA primary metagenome ERZ1048068 (study PRJEB29581, sample SAMEA5548368) | metagenome | biome: marine; feature: coastal; material: water | depth 1 m | study: Short-term variability in the microbial, nano- and picoplankton dynamics... | reverse complement strand
CGAGCAAAGGTACGCTTAATTTTTAGGACTATTCTGATTTATAAAAACAATCATGAGGTTTTTAATTTGTTTATATTTGCATTTTAAATATATTTTTGATGGAACTTGATAATATTCCAAAGTTAAAACATACCGATTCTAATCAATTTTTCTTGCTAGCTGGCCCTTGTGCTATTGAAGGAGAAACAATGGCTCTACGTATTGCGGAACGCGTTTGCGAACTCACAGACAAACTTAAAATTCCATATATTTTCAAGGGAAGTTTTAAAAAAGCAAACCGTAGCAGAATCGATAGTTTTACAGGAATTGGCGATGAAAAAGCTTTAAAGATTTTACGCAAAGTTTCCGAAACTTTTGATATACCAACTGTTACAGACATTCACGAAGTTAGCGACGCTACAATGGCGGCTGCTTATGTAGATGTACTACAGATTCCCGCATTTCTTGTACGGCAAACCGATCTTGTTGTTGCCGCCGCAAAAACTGCTAAGGTTGTAAACCTAAAGAAAGGGCAATTCATGAGTCCAGAAGCTATGAAACACGCTGTTCAAAAAGTAAAAGACGCTGGTAACGAAAAGGTTTGGATTACTGATCGTGGGACAATGTTTGGCTATCAGGACATGATTGTAGATTTTAGAGGAATACCTACCATGCGCCAATTTGCACCAACCGTTTTGGATGTGACCCATTCACTCCAACAACCAAATCAAACAAGTGGCGTCACAGGTGGTCGCCCAGAAATGATTGAGACAATTGCCAGAGCTGGTGTAGTCAATAATATTGATGGTTTATTTATAGAAACCCATTTCGATCCTGCTAATGCCAAAAGTGATGGTGCTAATATGCTGGATTTGAATCATTTAGAAAAACTTTTGACCAATCTAGCAGCCATTAGAACTACGGTAAAAAAACTATAAATAAACTAGTATTAAGCTAATCTTTGATTTTACTTTGATGCTGAATATCGCTGAAACCGTATTTATCAATAAGATAAATAAGCGATGTCATTGTTGCTGCACCCAATTCTAACTCACGTTTGTTTACAGCATCAAAAGTGTCGTTCGCAGCATGATGATGATCAAAATAGCGCTGAGAATCTGGGCGTAACCCAGCCAAAACAAGATTATCATTTTTTAGTGGACCGATATCAGCACCGCTTCCTCCTTTTTTGAAATAATGAATAAGATAGGGTTCAAAAAGTGGTTTCCAATTTAAAATTTGATTGATCTTATAATCCGGACCATCAAAAGAAAAACCTCTTGGCGTAAAACCACCAGAATCACTTTCTAAAGCAAAAATGTGTTTTTCTCCTTTCTTCTTGGCAACCTCAGCATACTTTCGGCCACCGCGAAGTCCATTTTCTTCATTCATAAAAAGCACTACACGTATGGTTCGCTTTGGACGAACTCCAGTTTCCTTCAACAGACGTAATACATCCATCGATTGTACACAACCTGCGCCATCGTCGTGGGAACCATCGCCTAAATCCCAAGAATCCAAATGTCCACCAACAATAATGATTTCGTTGGGGTATTGACTACCTGTAATTTCGCCAATGACGTTGTAGGACTGAACATCTTTCAGTTGTTTGCAATTTTGCTTGAAATAAAATTTTATTTTTGGTTCAATTTTTAAAATACCGCTTAAGCGTTCGGCATCATTGGTACTGATGGCTGCGGAGGGAATTCTTTCGTGTACAGGAGTGTTGCCATAGGACATGGCACCAGTGTGTGGCAAATCGTCAAGACGTAGATTCATGGAGCGTACAATGGTACCCACAGCACCCAATTTGGCAGCTTCTTTTGCACCATCGTATCGCTGATCGACACATCCACCATAGGCCTCAAAAGTTGAAATCAAATCGGCTTGCATAGGTCTATTGAAAAATACAATTTTGCCTTCAACATCAGCGCGATTCTTGGTGTTCAGATCCTCAATTCCTTGTACTTCTATGAGTTCGGCCTTTAGTCCTTGCAACGGGGTGGAAACAGACCCCCCTAAGGCACAAAGATTGACAGGGATTGTTTTACCCGGTTCAGTTTCTATATACGCAAATTCGGGGTTGCCACGCACCCATTTTGGCACCATTACGGGTTGGAGCCAAACTTTATCTAAACCTAACTGTTCCAACTCATTTTTGGTGTATTCTACAGCCAATTCTGCATTGAGTGATCCCGATAGACGACCTCCTATTTCATTAGATAGATACCTTAGCCACTCATAGCTTTTACCATTGGTTAGTGAAGTACTGTATATATTTTTTATTTGTGCGGTATCATCTTGAGCATGAACAAAAAAAGTTAATGATAAAAAGGTAATGATGATTTTACTGTTCATTGGGGAAAGATTTAGATTTAAGATTTACTAGCAAAAGCACGAACGTCTTTATCCGTAATTTCATCGGAACCAAGTATGATAAGGCGTTCTACAACATTTCTCAATTCTCGAATGTTACCGGTCCAATTGTAACTTTTCAAAAGCTCCATAGCTGAAGTCGAAAATTGTTTTGTTGCTGTGCCTTGCTCAGATGCAATTTTCGCACTAAAAAAATTGACAAGCAATGGAATATCATCTCTGCGGTCGTTTAGGGCAGGAACTTCGATAAGAATAACAGCCAATCTATGATATAAATCTTCACGAAAACGGCCTTCTTGTATTTCTTTCTTTAGGTCTTTGTTTGTCGCAGCAACAACACGAACATCGACTTTAATGCTTTTATCACTTCCTACCCTTTGGATGCGATTTTCTTGAAGGGCGCGTAATACTTTGGCCTGAGCTGACAAACTCATATCACCTATTTCATCCAAAAACAAAGTACCTTTATTGGCGGCTTCAAATTTCCCTGCACGATCTTTATGGGCACTTGTAAAAGCGCCTTTGATATGACCAAAAAGCTCACTTTCTATGAGTTCACTTGGAATTGCAGCACAATTGACTTCTACCATTGGCCCTTTGGATCGGTTACTTTTTTGATGCAACCAATGCGCTACTAATTCTTTTCCAGTCCCATTGGGCCCAGTGACCAGCACTCGAGCTTCTGTGGGGGCAACTTTTTCGATAATGGTTTTGATGTTTGTAATTGGGGCACTTTCGCCAATCATCTCATAGTTCTGACTGATTTTTCGTTTTAAACGTTTGTTTTCGACAACCAACTCTTTTCGGTCGAGCGCATTTCTGATGGTATTTAAAAGCCGATTTAAATCTGGTGGTTTGGAAATATAATCATAAGCACCCAAACGCATAGTACTTACTGCAGTGTCGAGATCTCCGTGACCAGAAATCATAACAATTGGTATTTCGGGTTTTATTTTTTTGGCGGCTTCTAATACCTCAACACCGTCCATTTTTGGCATTTTAATGTCACATAAAATCAAGTCAAAATCATCTTTTTTAAAAGCTTCAACCCCAGCAAGTCCGTCACTAGCTTCAAATACTTGATAGTCTTTACTCTCTTCGGTCAAAATTTTGACTAAAACTCGGCGAATGGCCTCTTCGTCTTCAATGATTAATATTTTTGACATATATTATAGGTGAAATTATACAAATATAGATTTAATATTTTAACCACTTTAAAAGCTCTTTATAAGTCGGTTTTTTTCCATGCATCAAAATACCTACACGGTAAATTTTGGCAGCAATCCAAACGGTGATAACAAAAGAGAAAACCAAAATCAGTAAGGATAAAATTTGTTCCCACAAAGGAACGCCAAAAGGGATCCGCATCAGCATCACTACGGGTGAGGTAAATGGGATGTATGAAAACAGTGTTGATATACTTCCATGTGGATCTTCGACCACGGTGAAAGCACCAATATAAACTGCCAACATCAATGGCATAATAACAGGCAACATAAACTGTTGAGTGTCAGTTTCGTTGTCCACAGCAGCACCAATGGCGGCATAGAGTGAACTGTACAATAAATAGCCTCCTATAAAAAATAAGACAAATGCAATGACTAAATTCCACATGGGTAAAGAATGAAATTCTAAAATTAATTCTTGAAAATCAGAGTTGACTTGCGGATTGGACATGGCTTCCATAACCTCTGCTTGTTGCGATGTTTGAGCAGCAGATAAATCTACACCAAAAACAAAAGAAGCAACTAAAGACAATACAAAACACAAAACAACCCACATTGCAAATTGTGTAATCCCAGCCAATGATGTGCCAAAAATCTTTCCAAGCATCAATTGTATGGGTTTTACAGAAGATATTATAACTTCTATGATTCTACTGGTTTTTTCTTCAATGACACTACGCATGATTGAATTTCCATACACGATAATAAAAATAAACAGCAAATAACCCGCAACAGCGCCAAAAAGTAGTTTAAGGAAACTTCCTGCTTTTGAGGTCTTTACGCCTTCAAAACTTTCTTGATTTACATCGACATAGGTTTTTGCGGCTTCTATTTTTGAAAGATCAACTCCATATTGGATTAATTTTAGTTCGCCAAGATGCTTTTCAATTTTGGATTCGAGAGATGAAATAAAACTCAAAGAAGGTGATTCTTTGGAATAAAATTTAATTTGATCAGAAACTTTATCCAACTCCACATTTGGAACATGCAGTAAGCCGTAAGAGCCATTACTGCTCGAGAGCTGCTTGGCATCCTCCAAATCCATGTCTTCCAAATTTTGATAGATGGTATAATCTGTGGATACCAATACTTTTTGTAAAAGGTCTGAAGGGTCAAGAACAGAAACTGTACGTACTTTATCATTGTTGACACTCGTCAAATAGGCAATCAATGAAAGAACACCTACAATAATGATTGGACTCAAAAACGTCATTATAATGAATGACTTATTCTTCACTTTTGCAAAAAATTCTCTTTTGATTATTAAAGGTAAGTGGTTCATTATCAATTATTATTTACGGTTTGAATAAAAATATCATTTGCATTAGGAATGACCTCTACAAAGTGATTGATTTGCGCATTTTCATTTAAAAATGCTAACAAATCTCTAGGGGTGTCTTTTGCGCCCAACTGAATGTTTAATTTCAAATCATCTTCCAAAGATCTGAAATCCGCTTTTGAAAATTTAAAACGACTTGAAATTTCACTTTTCAATTGCACTAAATCATTTGCGGATAAACCAACTTCAAAGGTGTTTGTTTTATGTGTTCTTTTTATGTCGTTAAGTTTTCCTTCTAAGATTTTTTTGGACTGATGGATAAGTGCAATATGATCACATAATTCTTCTACAGATTCCATTCGATGTGTCGAAAAGATTACGGTAGCACCTTCATCTCTCAAATACAAAATTTCATCTTTTATAATGTTAGCATTTATTGGATCAAATCCAGAAAAAGGTTCATCAAAAATAAGCAGCTTTGGCTGATGTAAAACCGTTACAATAAATTGAATTTTTTGGGCCATTCCTTTGGACAATTCTTGAATTTTTTTGTCCCACCAATGTGCTATTTCAAATTTTTCGAACCAATAACTTAATCGTTTTTTGGCTTGTGCATAGGAGAGCCCTTTGAGTTGAGCCAAATATAGTGCTTGCTCACCAACTTTCATGGACTTGTACAGCCCCCGTTCTTCTGGCAAGTAGCCAATATATTGTACATGTTCTGGTGTTAATGGTTCGCCATCTAAAATCACTTGACCTGCATCAGGCTTTGTAATTTGATTGATGATGCGTATCAGTGTTGTTTTGCCAGCACCATTTGGACCTAAAAGCCCAAAAATACTACGTTTTGGCACTTGTATAGAAACATCAGAAAGTGCTTGAAAATCACCAAAGTTTTTTGAAATATTGTTTGCTTCGAGAAGAATGCTCATATGTTTTTTGATTTACTGTAGGTCGTGTAAAGAGGGTATTCGTTACACTGTAAATCTAAAAAAAATGTCAAACATAGAACTTCAATTTAGTAAAATAAATACCGCATCAAGAAAACATGTCCTTTACCTTTTCAAAAAAAGATTTGTCAGAATGTTCAGGTTTGGGTTCAAAGTGCTCATTTGTACGCATTTTTTCAAAAAATGCTTTTTGTTCTTTGTCTAAAGTTTTTGGTGTCCACACATTGATATGAACTAACAAATCCCCTTTGTTGTAGCCATTGATGTTTGGTATGCCTTTTCCGCGTAAACGAAGTATTTTGCCTGATTGTACACCAGCTTCAATTTTGAGGCGGACTTTCCCTGTTACAGTATCAATTTCGACGGAAGAACCTAAAACAGCATCTGGAAGACTCACATACAAATCATAATGCAAATTGTCACCCTCACGTTGCAATTTTGGATGCGCTTCTTCTGAAATTGCAACCAATAGATCTCCAGAAATTCCATTACCAGGCGCAGCATTTCCTTTACCCGAAACTTTAAGTTGCATCCCATCTTGTACGCCAGCAGGGATTTTGATAGAAACGGTTTCTTCTTCTACAACAAAACCATTGGCGTCGGCATTGGCTGGACGATGGTCGATTGTCTGTCCAGATCCACCACAAGCTGTACATGGCGAAGCTGTTTGCATTCGTCCCAAAATGGTATTTGTGATGCGTGTTACTTGTCCAGATCCATTACATGTTCCGCAAGTTTTATACGTAACACCCTTGGCCTGTTTTTTTCGTTTTACCTTAACTTTTTTCTCTACACCATTGGCAATTTCTTCAAGTGTAAGCTTGACACGAATTCTTAGATTACTTCCTCTAACGGATCGTTGGCGTTGACCACCAAATCCACCAAATCCACCACCGCCAAAAGCACCGCCAAAAATATCACCAAACTGACTGAAAATATCGTCCATATTCATGGAACCACCGCCAAAACCACCTGCACCATCAAAGGCCTGATGTCCAAATTGATCGTAACGCGCCTTTTTGTCTGGATTACTTAAAACTTCATAGGCCTCTGCTGCAACTTTAAATTTTTCTTCAGCCGATTTATCATCTGGATTTTTATCTGGATGATATTTTATGGCCATTTTTCGGTAGGCCTTTTTTATTTCTGCTGCAGAGGCATTTTTGTTTACCCCTAATACTTCGTAATAATCCTGCTTTGCCATGTATGGATGGTTTATTTTATTATTGTCCGATGACTACTTTTGGGAAACGAATCACCTTTTCTCCTAGTTTGTAGCCCTGTTCTATCACATCAATTACTTTTCCTTTTAAGTCTTCAGTTGGTGCAGGAATTTGAGTGACTGCCTCATGATCATCAGCGTTAAAGTCGTCGCCTTTTTGAACTTCAATAATGCTAAGCCCCTTCTGCTGCAAGGTATTATTGAGCTTGTTTTGAATCAACTCCACTCCTTTAGATAGTTCTGATTCTTTATGTTTTGAAATTTCTAACATGGCACGGTCGAAATCGTCCAAAACAGGCAGAAGTGCCTGAATGACATCTTGACTTGCTGTAGAAAACAATTCTACACGCTCTTTTGAAGTACGGCGCTTATAATTTTCAAATTCTGCAAACAAACGTAAAAACTTATCTTTTTCTTGCGCTAATTCTGCCTTAAGTTGATCTTCAATAGAAATTTCAACTTCTGGTGTCTTTACATCCTCTTCTTTTGCCTTTTGCTGTTTTGCCTTTTTGGTCATCCTAAAAGAAATTAATTATTTTTTTTAATTGATGGCAAAAGTACTGCCATTCTGCATAAAATGTCATAATGTCACGAAAAAAAATTAAAAAAGTTGTTAGAGATTGTGTGCAAACTCTAATTCAAAAGGTTTTTGAGTGCTGCTGACAATTCGTAGTAATTAAATTTAAACCCTGTATTTTGGATTTTTTTGGAACAAACACGTTGACTTTCAAGAACTATAGCACTCATTTCTCCTAGCAAAAGTTTGAGTGCAAATTCGGGTACGTTTGGGAGAAACACTGGCCTTTTAAGTACCTGTGCAATAGATTTTGTTAGTTCTGCTTGCTGTACAGGGTTTGGCGCTACAGCGTTGTACACTCCTTCTAATTTGAGTTCCAAAGTATGTGTAAATAGAGCCACCAAATCATCGATATGAATCCAAGATTGCCATTGTTCTCCAGATGCCAAAACCGCACCGCAATACTTTTCAATTGTCGCCATGATTTTTGGCAACGCACCATCTTTAGCGTCCAAAACAATTCCAATTCTCAGAATTGTCGTTTTGATGCCCATTTCTTGAAACTGAGTTGTTGCAGACTCCCATGCTCGAACTACAGATCTTAAAAATGATGAATCTTCAGCAGATACATATTCTTCCTCGTAATAGTTTGTTTTTGAATCCGAATATATACCAATAGCACTAGCAGAGATTAATTGATTTATGGGGAAATTGCCTTCTTTTATGGCTTTTGATAAAACATGTAAGGACTGTATTCGGCTGTTGAGTATAGATGTTTTGGCGGATTTGGTCCAACGTTGTGCAATCGAAGACCCAGCAAGATTAATCACCGCTTCAACACCATCAAAACAAGAGGTGTCAATTTCATTTACTTGAAGATTCCAGTAAAAATATTGAAGTTTTTTATCTGAACCCAATAATGTTTTTTGAGTGGTCAAGATATGAATAGCGTAACCTTTATGTAAAAGGTGTTTTGTGAGTGCTTTACCCACTAAACCCGTTGCCCCTGTGATCAAAATTGTCGCCGCCATTAGCCAAAATTATTGAATCCTATCGCTCTGATGTGTTAAAAAAAGGGGTTTAACAATTATTTATGCTTATTTCATGTAAAAAACAGGTGAAAATTAACGAAAATTAGCTAAGTTTTGTAGCGCGTAACATTTCTCTCTTTCCAGGTGGACCTGGTAAACGTTCGACCTCAAATCCGACCTGCTGTAAAGCACGACGGACACTGCCTTTGGCAGAATACGTGACTAAAATTCCTTGAGTGTGCATGGCTTTAAAAATAAGTTCAAAAATAGCGGTTGTCCAAAGTTCTGGCTGAACGCGGGGACCAAAAGCATCAAAATACACCACATCAAAAACATCCAAATCGTTCAGATCAGCAAAATATTCTTTACGCTTTTTGAGGGTGAAAAAAGGGGTCAATTTATGAACAGTATTCCACGATACTTTATGGAGTTCATCAAAAATAAAACTGTTTGAAGAAAGCAATGCAGTATAATTAAGTGCTTGCAATTCCTCATTGGATACAGGATAGGCCTCAATACCATGATAAGTGATTAATTTTTGTTTTGTTGATTCATTTGTGGCTGTTAGCATTGCATTTAGACCAGTACCAAAACCTATTTCTAAAATAGTGAGTTGTTTTTGTTGTGGATGCCGTTGAACAAAAGCACCTAAACCCATTTCGATATAGACGTGTTTGGCCTCTTGAAAAGCGCCATGTATGGAATGGTATTGTTCGTTCCAGTTTTCGATTTGGATGGTCTTAGATCCGTCTGCCGTAGTAATTATGGAGCGTTTCAACTTGTGTTTATTGCATAATTAGAACACCATCAGCTTCAAAATTATAAGAAACCTTTGAGGTTGTTATTCGCTCAATTTCTTCTTTGGATGCACCAGCATCTTCAGCATAATGACGTAAGTCCTCAACTGATGTTTCAGAAATAAATGCTTTTCCATTGATGAGTACCTCACCCTGCGCATCCAGTGGAACAAAAAAGCCATAATGTTTGAACCTTACCATCAAATCGTTATCGTCAGGCATAGACAGCGTCATCCAACACCCTTTTTTGGCACACACTTCTTTTATGGTTCCGCTCAGGGTCAATTGGAGTGTGTCTTCTTTGTTCTGTACACGTCTGGACATTTCACTTAAGGTTGCTATTGAGTCGGTTTGAAATGCAGTACCATATAAATTGTAGGTTTTTGATTGGACCTGAACAGGAACTCGACGCTGTTGTTTTTCTTTACAATTGATAAAGAAAAGAAATGCTAATAGGAGTAAAAAATAGTTTCTCATGTTGAAAAAATTTCAATAAAAACTTAAAGATAATAACTTTTGGTAATGTATGTAACTATAGCTGTTATTTTAGTAATTTTGTTTTAACTTTGAATAGAAATACAAAAAAAATGGACCCAATAAAGACTACAAAGATTGCGCAATCAAAACTTAGCAAGGTTGATTTTAATAATTTAGGATTTGGCAATGTATTTTCCGATCATATGCTTGTTTGCGACTTTAAAAATGGTGGTTGGGGTCAACCTGAAATCATTCCATTTCAAGAGATCTCGCTGATGCCATCTGCAAAGATTTTCCATTATGGTCAATCTATTTTTGAAGGTATGAAGGCCTACAAAGACGAAGATGCCACAACTTGGTTGTTTCGTCCAGAAGAAAATTTTAAGCGATTGAACAAATCGGCCAAACGATTGGCAATTCCTGAGTTACCAGAATCTGTATTTTTTGAAGGACTAAAAGCGCTTCTTAAGGTTGATAACGACTGGATTCCAACAACAGCAGGAAGTTCACTTTATATTAGACCTATTATTTTTGCAACTGGTGAAGGTTTTCATGCTTCACCAGCTGATGGCTATCGCTTTTTGGTTGCTACTGCACCGTCTGGACCGTATTTTTCTGGAAAAGTAAGTGTCCTTATTGAGGAAAAATATTCGAGGTCAGCCAATGGTGGTGTTGGATTTGCAAAAGCTGGGGGAAATTATGCAGGCCAATTTTATCCTACACAACTAGCCATTGAAAAGGGGTACAATCAAGTGATTTGGACCGACGATAATACTCATGAATATATTGAAGAAGCTGGTGCAATGAATATTTTTATTCGCATCAATGACACTCTCATTACAGGTCCAACAAGCGACCGTATTTTGGATGGTGTAACGCGCAAAAGTATTATTGAAATTGCAAAAGCTGAAGGTATTCCTGTCGAAGTGCGCAAGTTTACAGTTTCAGAAGTCATCAATGCTTCTAAAAATGGACAATTAAAAGAAATGTTTGGTGCAGGTACTGCGGCAGTCATCTCTCCTATTTCTTCGTTTGGATTTAGAGAGCAAGACTACGACCTTCCAGAACTTGAAACTTCATATGCTGCACGTCTGAAAGATCAAATTACCTCAATTCAAACCAATAATGCACCTGATCCTTTTGGGTGGCGCTACAAGGTTTAATGCTATTGATTTAGGATAGCTTCAATATTGGGTTTGAAATAATTTGGCCCTTTCAATACCTTACCGTCTTCTCTGTAAATGGGTTGCCCATCTGGACCAAGTTTACTCATATTACTGCGCTGAATTTCATCAAAAACGGCTTCAATTTTGTGTTGCATACCATGCTCAATGATGGTACCACATAAGATGTATAACATATCGCCTAAAGCATCGGCGACCTCAACTAAGTCATTGTTTTGTGCCGCTTCAAAATATTCTTCATTTTCTTCCTTCATCAAGTCAAATCGGAGTTGGTTTTTTGCAGCGCCTAAATCTGCCTTTGGTGATGTTCTGTAGCCAATTTTAAAGGCCTCATGAAAACGTTGCACCGCTTTTATTTTGTTTTTCATCTATCTATATTTTTTTGTAATTTTGAAAAAGAATTCAAATTTAAAAATACAGAAATATGTTCAGTCAAGGACAACTAATTTTCGGAATTCTTTTTGCTGTAGTATTTGCGGTGATTCTTTTTGGAGCGTATAGAAAAGATGCAGCGCTGAATAAGAAATACTACAGAGGTAGTATTTGGGTACTCCTTATTTTTATTGGCTTTATTTTAGGTATTGCTGCCATTAAATTTCTTCTAGGGTACTAAAAAAACCACTCATAAAATATACAAGTGGTTTTTGTTTAAAATTTAAAACTGTTTTTAATTCACATTAGGCAAAAAGTTGTAGTGCTTTGCGTAGTACAACATTTGACTGGCAAAATCTTTTGCATAATTTATATTTATAGCTGTAATGGCACCGCTCTCATCAGTTACGGGCTCCAATACAGGGTTGACAAAACCACCGTAAGGCGCAGATTTAAACTGTTTGTTACGTTCCAAGACCTCTGCATGAATTGCTTGATCAACCTTTACTCCGTAGCCCTCAACAAGCGCTTGAACTGCTTCAAAATCACCTTCGGATTTGATGCGTTGTGTTTCTCTCAATAATTCACCGAACAAGCTGTGTAGCTTATCGTAATCGTTGATATTAAAATAGGTTTTACCATCTCTAGTTACTTTTTCAATAACATTATCTTTTTGGCCTTTTTCAAAAGCCCAAGCACTCACCCATTGTCGGTTACGCATGTGCGCTTCTTCTACATCATCTCCAAGGTCCAATCGAATAAGCTGAGTCATTAGCCCATTTCTAATATATCCGTCAAAAGCAGCCATACCAACAGCTTTCCAATCTTCCACGAGACCAAGTTCTTGAAGTTTTGAATCATATAAGTAATATAATCCTACCAAGTCAGCGCGCCCTTCTTCTAATGTTGATGCATAGTTTTTTAGAGTTTCTTTTGTTTCGCCTACTCCAGGATTCAATTGCCCTGAAGCATGACCTACGACTTCATGGAGTGCTGTATGGAGTTTATCGGCTAATTGCCCATGCTTTTTCTCAAGTTCATATTCTTCTTCATCATGTACAAATTCTTTTAATCGACCAGAACTTCCAGAGTTGTTATACGCATTGATGATATTTCCTAATGAAACAGACTTACTACCAACTTCGGCACGAATCCAGTTTGCATTTGGTAAATTTACGCCTATTGGCGTTGATGGAGAAGCATCTCCTGCTTCGCCAGCAACATTTACGGTTTTGTAACTTACACCAACAACATTTTTCTTTTTGTGCTCTGGCATTAAGGGCGAATTGTCTTCAAACCACTGTGCATTTTCTGAAAGTACAGCCATTTTTGCAGACATATCGAAATCTTTTATTTGAACTATGGTTTCGTACGAACCTCTATAGCCCAAAGGATCGTTATATACTTCTATAAAACTATTGATGTAATCGATATTACCTTCTGTTGCTGCAGTCCAAGCCACGTTATAATCGTCCCAAGTTTGTAAATCTCCAGAGTTGTAATATTCGATAAGCAAAGCAAGTGCATCGCCTTGTGCTTTGTTTTCGGCTACGCCTTTGGCAAGTTCTAACCATTTGACAATTTCGTCAATAGCTGCTCCGTAAAGTCCTCCTGATTTGTATATACGTTCTTTAAGTACTCCGTTTTCTTTGACAAGTTGAGAATTTAAACCAAATGATAGCGGTTTATCTGGATTTGGCGAAGTTTTGGCGGCATAAAATGTTTCTACATCTTGGTTCGTTACATTGGGGCCATAAAAATTAACAGCAGACGCTAAAACATTGTCAACCCCTTTGGCTTGATTTACTTTTTTTGCATCCTTGTCATTGAAAATAACATCAAAAGCTTCCCCTTCTAGTGTTGCAGAGGTTGCATCGAGTAAGGATTGAAGATAATCTGCCGAGAAAGCTGGTTTGAGTTTTGCATTACTGTAGTGGTGGTGAATTCCATTGCTAAACCATACACGTTTAAGATAAGTTTCAAAAGCATTCCAATCCTCGTTGGACTTATCACCATCATAATTGGTGTAAATGGTTTGCAAAGCTTCTCGAATGGTGAGATTATGGCGGTAATTTTGATCCCACATGATGTCTCGTCCAGAAAGACCGGCTTGTGTCAAGTAATAAACTAATTTTTGTTCGTTCAAAGAAAGATTTTCCCACCCAGGTAGTTGGTAACGTAAAATTTTAAGATCGGCAAATTGCTCGACCATGTACGGAAAACTTTCTGTATCTACGGCAATGTATAAATCGTCGTTATTTGAAGATGAATGGTCTGTTTGGCATGAAAAAAACAGTTGAGTACATGCCAAAAAAATAAGCATGAATTTGTAGCTAGAGTTCATAGTATATGGTATTTATAATGATTGACTTTGAATATTCAAAGTTTACGAATATAGCTTTTTCTAAAAAAAATAAAAAATTAATTTGTTTCGTATAGATTTCATAGAAATTTATAAATTAGTAAAAACAACAACCCTAAAATCTTATGAAAGCACTCAAATTTATTTTATTTCTACTGTTATTTTTTGTTTTGGCTGGAAGCACCTATGTTGCAGTTCAGCCCAACACTTATGATTTTTTTCGTACACGAACAATTTCAGCACCAGTGGATGTCATTTATAATACCGTAAATGATTATCATAATTGGGAATCGTGGTCACCATGGAAAGAAAAAGACCCTTCACTGACTTTCGAATATCCAGAGCTCACCAAAGGTATTGGTGGTGCTTATTCATGGAGTGGTAAGGACGGAAAAGGCACAATGAAAACCCTTGCTGCATCACCAAACGACTCTTTACTTCAAGAGCTAAAGTTTGAACAATTTCCTGCATCGAAAGTTTATTGGAATTTTGAATACAAAGAACCAAATGTTACAGAAGTTACATGGGGCATGAAAAGTGATGATGTTACTTTTATGCTTAAATTTTTTGCGCTCATTAATGGGGGAATGGAAAAAATGGTGGCTCCAGATTATGAAAAAGGACTGGCAAATCTTGAGGCATATGTGCATGAACAAATGGCCGTATACAGCATTGAAAATAAGGGAATTACGGAGTATGGAGGTGGATTTTATTTGTACATTACCTCAAGTACAACACCAGAGAACATCAGTATGACCATGGAAAAAAACTATGCTGTATTGTACAATTATATGGGCGCCAATAACATAAGAGGCAATGGTGCTCCTATGAGTATTTATCAATATCGAAACCCTGAAGATGGATCGATGATTCTCAGCTGCGGAATACCTGTTAATCAGTACTACAGAATAAAAGACGCCAGTGGTGTTTTGTGTGGATATATGCCGCGAACAAAAGTACTCAAAACAACGCTTAAAGGGGATTATAAAAATCTTGAAGAAGCATGGACCAAAAGCTATCAAAACATGAATAAAATGAACTTAAATCCTTCAAAATTGAAACCATTTGAGTTATATTTGAACAATCCTCAAGAAAATACCAATCCAGCAGATTGGATTACAGAGCTTTTTATTCCTATTGCTAATTAATTTTAAAAGATAAAACCTTATGAAATATGCTTTACTAGTATTCTTGGGGGGTGGTATTGGTAGCGTATTGCGCTATTTGGTTGGAAAGCTGTTTCAAGGGCCACTTGGGACATTCCCTACGGGAACCATGACGGTCAATGTTATTGGTAGTCTGCTTATCGGTATTCTTGTGGGCTATGGTCTAAAAAATGGAGGACTCTCTGAGCCACAAACACTCCTTTTGGTCACAGGTTTTTGTGGTGGATTTACCACATTTTCTACATTTGCTTTAGAAAATCAAACGTTTTTAAAAACTGGAGATTATACTTCATTCGTAATATATACTTTTGGGTCTTTATTTTTAGGAATTTCAGCTGTGATTTTAGGATTGTTTCTGTCGAAAAATTTCTAAATCACTTAAAGTTTTTCACACCAGCATTTACACGCAATGGAATGTAATTTTGTCGAGGCACAATTGGGCAAGAATACAACTCATTGTATACGCAATAGGGATTGTAGGCCGTATTGAAATCTAACCAAATACTATCCGATTTAGGTACAGTTAAATCCATGTAACGTCCTCCACCGTAAGTAGATAAACCATTTGTATCGTCCAAAAACGGAAGAAAAAGGTAATTTGGTTGTTCTTCTTTGGTGTCCATAGCTTGATAGACATTCAACTCAACGCTTTGGCCTAATAAGCTAAAAGATAAAACACCAAAAATACGCTCTTTAGAAACGCGTTCTGTTGTGGTTTTCATATCAAAATATTCGGAATTTGGGGTTGGTGTCAATTTGGCTTTGACCACAAAACTAGAATCAATTGGGAAAAACGAAAGCGAAGAAAATGTTTTCAAATCCTTGGGCTTTAAGGGTGATTTGGAGGCGTCTTTAAACAATTCATTCATTTTCTTTTGAAATGCAGACGCATACTGAACTTTTACTTTGTGCTCTGTACATGACAATACGAGAAAAACTAAAAGACAGAAAAGAAAAAGAGATTTTAAGGAATTTGACATAACTCTACACTTTATCAATTGGATTGTGTGCTACCACATTGGATAGAATAATCTGGGTTTTTGTTTCGCCATAAGAAATCAACTCATCAATAAATTTTTCTAAATGTTGTTGATTCTCAAACACCACTTCCATCACAATATTTTCATTACCAGTAATTCTGTAACAATTTATCACTTCTTTATAAGATTTAATTTGATGTAAAAAAGGTTTTAATCGCCCCATAAAAGCACGTACAGTAATAAGCGCTCGAAGTCCATAACCCAACGCATTATGATCAACTTTGGTGAGATAATCAGAAATAATTCCTAAGTCTTCCATCTTTTTGATACGCTCGGCAACAGCAGGTGATGATATACCAACTTGTCTAGCAATTTCAGTATTCGAAATGCGTGCATTTTTCTGTAATAAATTTAGAATCTTAGAATGAATCGTATCAAGTTTCATTTTTAAATATATTTTAATAAAAATAATAAAAAATTAAATATAAAAATATATTAAACATTAATATTTAAATAAAAATACATTTATTATCCACTAATTTTACAGTGGTAAGTTTACTCTAATCAGATAAACAGCGAAATGTATTTAAATTTTAATTCGGCCATCTACAACAAAGCGCTAGAAATTGGAAGTCTATCCAAAAAGATTTCACATTATTTAAATGCAGATCTTGCACCCCTTTCTGAAACTGGTAAAGAAAACCCCGATATTTATTTCTCTGGTGATATCATTCAACATTCTATGTCTTTGTCTACAGAAATTTTAAAGGCAGAACAAACTACGCAATCAGAAAAAAAATATTACCACGCTCACACACTAAAATGGCTTACCTACAGATTGAATCAAAACTGTAGGAGATTGGAACAATGTAGTAGTAATGGCAAAGATTTCATGATGATCTTAAAAAAAGAGTTGAAAAAGTTCAAAAAACTTCAAAAGCAGTGGATGCTTAGCTTGTAAGCAAAAAAAAGAAATTAAACTCCACACCTAACAGCTTGAAAATCAGCTAAAAACACCCAATATTTTTGTTTTTTAAATTAATTTATAAAAAAGTTAAAAAAAAATGTGACTTTTTAATAAATCTTGTGTCTAAACTAATAGGGAGTTCTAAAATGCTCTTCAAAAATTAAATTTAATTAACAACCTACAAAATTTATCATGATGAAAAAATTATCACTCTATGCTTGTTTATTGCTGCTAATAAGCACAACAGTTGTAACAGCGCAAAATTTACCAACAAATCCAGATCCTGGAAAATGTTATGTAAAATGTATCACTAAAGATGTTTTTGACACAGTAACAGAAACCGTTCAGGTGCAGCCTGCTTATCAAACACTCTCTGTAGTACCTGCTACTTACAAAACAGTTGAAGAACGTGTACTCGTGAAAGAAGCCACTAAACGCTACTCATTTGTTCCCGCAGTCTACGAAACTGTAGATGTATCTTACACCACTGGAGGCGGTGCAGAAGAATTAACTGTTATTCCAGCAACTTTTGGTACTTCAACACAGTCTTTTGAAGTCTATCAAAAAACATCAGGGTGGGAATACAAACAACTCGAAGATTGTCAATCTTTAAACAAAGAGGATTGTGTTGCTGCTTGTTATGTTGAGCGTCCGGCACAGTTTCGGGATGTTACCATAACAACTATTACAAGAGAAGCTTCAACGAGTAGAGGTCCTGCGGCCACAGCAAAAACAAAAACCTACAAAAAGCAAGTGATAAAAACACCTGTTCAAGTAAATGAAGAAGTCATACCAGCAGTCTATAAAACAATAAAAAAGCAAGTTGTAGATCAGCCAGCGAGAACTGTAAGCCAAACTGTTCCAGCCAAAACACAAACTATTACGAGAACAATATTAAAATCTAAAGGAGGAATCACAACATGGGAAGAAATTGATTGTAAACTATTGGATCCTAATGTACTGCCAATCTTTTATGAACTTGCAAGTGCACGCTTAACTTCCGAGTCTAAAGGAATTATAGACAATACTTTGATGCCTATTCTTAATTCTAAAAATGTGAACATTGAAATCATGTCCCACACAGATTCAAGAGGAAACGATGCATACAATATGTCATTGTCACAACAACGTGCCAATGCTGTTGTAAACTATTTGGTTTCTAAAGGAATTTCTAGAAGCAGATTATCTGCAAGAGGATTTGGTGAAACTCGATTGGTAAATCGTTGTTCTAATGGTGTTCAATGTTCAGAAACAGAACATAAACGCAACAGAAGAACAGAATTTAGAGTACTAAATAACTAAGAGCGACAATAAAGTTGCCTCTAAACCCCAGAAAAAGAGCACCTAATGGTGCTCTTTTTTTTCGTTCTATTTCTTTTCTATAGAATAAAAAGAAACTTCTCGCTTAGCTTTTTGTACCTCAATTCCGAAATTAAATAGAAGATCATCAACCATCAAATCATAAAATTTGTAATGAAGCTGCCAATCAAATTTTTGGTGCTCATCTTCAATATCAAGTTCGACAATGACTGGAGTTTTTAAGAGTGTTGAAAGCTTGTATTTAAAATCACTAAGTGAACTGTTATCTGCTGAGAACTGAATATCATCCACCAAAAACTGAGGACTATCGCTACCCCAATCGATTTGATTTTGAGGCCAAAATTTGTCTTCACAGTCTGTACAATTGAGCACAAGTGCATTTACTTTTTTCTGCGATGTTTTAAGCTTTAAACCCAAAACTTTCAATACTTTCTTAGCGACACTCAAAAATTCTTTTTTGTATTGAAGCTCCAAAACATACATTTTGTTATACTCCCCTTCAAGCTCTACTTGCTCTGGGGAAGTTTTTAGCATATAACTTAAAATATATTTTAAGCTCCCTTCCATTTTTATAAAATTTGGGGTGCGGAAAACTGTAATTCCAGGACTTAAATCTGACTCAGATTCTGAGAGTTTATAAGTCCCATCTAAGGTTTTTGGTGTATCGCTTTCCAATTCATAAGGCACCAAATCGATAAATGTACGAGGATCAAAACGAACCGACGAGCTTTGTATATATTGTTTTAAATCATAAGCTGTCAAATTCGCTGGATTACCTTGCCAAATGGGTGTAGCATTTGCATCAAGTAGTACAGCATAAGGTAAATCTCTGACGCTATATTTTTTAAATGTTTGCCCATCATAGTCAATTGCAGTCGCAAAACGCGAAGGGCGTCTGGTTAAAAATTTCTGTACGGTTGCTGACGTTTCTTCTGAGAGTGAAATGATGAATAAATCGTCTTTGTACTGCTCCTGAAGGACATCTAAATAATCTGAAACCGTAATACATGGACCACACCAAGTGGCCCAAAATTCAATCATGAATAGTTTTTGCTTAGACGTTGGCGTATGGTAATCCGAATTTTGCAGAAGCTCAGAAATTTTGACTTGAGCAAAGGCAAGATTTGAAAAAATAAAAACACCCAAAACTAGGGCTGTTTTGATTGGTTTAAAATGCATCATTTTAAATTTGTTAAATATTATAACAAATATCATGCTAAATTAAATTGGCGTTTAATTTTTAGACAAAATGGCTTTCATTTGCTGTTGCAAACTTTCAGCTTTTTGTGCAGCTTTTACTGCAAAATCTGTTGTGTTAGACGCATAAATAATCCCTCTTGATGAGTTGACCAATAGTCCAACATCAGAATTTAATCCATAGGCACATACATCTTCTAAACTACCTCCTTGTGCACCAACACCTGGTACCAACAAAAAGCTATTTGGAACAATGGCTCTAATGGCTTTAAAATACTCTGCTTTTGTAGCACCAACGACATACATCAAATTTTTGGAATTTTTCCATGATTTTGAAGTTTGTAAAACCGATTGATAAAGCGGTTTTTCTTTGGACTTAATAGTTTGAAAATCAAAAGCACCAGGGTTAGAGGTTAATGCCAACAAGATGGTGTGCTTGTTTTCAAATTCTAAAAAGGGTTCTATTGAATCCTTGCCCATATATGGCGCTGTAGTAATGCTATCGAATCCTAAATCTTCAAAAAATGCTTTGGCATACATACGGCTAGTATTGCCAATATCTCCTCGTTTCGCATCAGCAATAGTGAAAATTTCAGGGTAATTTGAGTTCAAATAATCTATCGTTAATTTCAAAGCATCCCAACCCTCTTGACCATAGGCCTCATAAAAAGCAATATTGGGCTTATAGGCCACACACAAATGATGTGTTGCATCAATAATTGCTTTGTTGAATTCAAAGATTGGCGAAGGTAATTTCAAAAGATGCGCCGGAATTTTAGACAAATCAACATCCAACCCAATACACAAAAAAGACTGCTTTCTTTTTATTTCTGATATGAGTTTTTCTGTATGCATTCGTATTAAATTTGATTTGAATCTGCCTTCAACTTTTCGGTATTTTCAGCGAGCATCAACTCGTCAATAATTTTTTGAACATCGCCATTGATGATGTTCGATAAATCGTACAAAGTCAATCCAATTCTGTGGTCTGTAACTCTGCCTTGTGGATAATTATATGTTCTGATTTTTGCACTTCGATCACCAGATGAAACCATACTTTTTCGTTTTTCAGAATCCGCAGCTTGTTTTTTGGCCAACTCCATTTCGTACAGTCGAGAACGAAGGACTTTTAATGCTTTTTCTAAATTTTTGTGAGATGATTTTTGATCTTGACAACTGACAATCATACCCGTTGGCTCGTGATGTAGTTTGATGGCAGAATAGGTTGTATTGACCGACTGACCTCCTGGCCCTGTAGAAGTTGTACGCTCAATTCGAACCTCAGTCATGTCGAGCTCAACATCAAATTCTTCGGCTTCTGGAAGAACAATCACAGAGGCAGCACTGGTGTGTACACGGCCTTGCGTTTCTGTTTGTGGTACCCGTTGAACACGGTGAACTCCAGCTTCAAATTTCATGGTGCCATAAACATCAGCGCCAGAGACTTCAAAAATAATTTCTTTGTAGCCCCCTGAGGTTCCTTCGTTAAAATCTACAACATCGACCTTCCAGCCCTTAGATTCACAATATTTGGTGTACATCCTATGGAGATCTCCTGCAAAAATACTTGCCTCGTCACCACCAGTACCTGCACGAACTTCAACAACTACATTTTTGGCATCTTCTGGATCTTGGGGAATGAGTAGAAATTTTATTTCTTCTTCGATTTCAGGTAATTTTGTTTTGGCTTCATCGAGTTGCATTTTGGCCATTTCCACCATTTCTGCATCACTCTCATCTGCTATAATTTCCTGCGCTTCTTCGATGTTGGATACTAATTCTTTATAGATTTCCCCTCGATCCAAAATTTTCTTTAAATCTTTATATTCCTTGTTGATTTGAACATAGCGCTTTTGATCAGAAATTATTTCTGGTTGGATGATAAGATCGCTCACCTCATCGAAGCGTTGTTTTATAATTTGAATTCTTTCTAACATGGATTATAAATATTGAGAGCAAAAATAGTACTTTAAGACGAAATTGGCCTTAAAATCTAATACTCAAACGTACCATAGTCACTTTTGATGGTCAATTTCTTGGTTGCTGAAGCTTCAACGCGACCAATTATTTGGGCATCTACATCAAATGTTGAGGCGATTTCTATTATGTGTTCTGCAATTTCTGGCTGTACATACAATTCCATACGATGACCACAATTGAACACTTGATACATTTCCTTCCAATCCGTTTTGGATTGTTCTTGAATCAATTTAAACAAAGGTGGAATTGGAAACATATTGTCTTTTATAATGTGGTGTTCATCAACAAAATGAAGGATTTTGGTTTGCGCACCACCACTACAATGCACCATCCCGTGGATGTGTTCTTTAGGGCAAGAATCTAAAATTGTTTTTATGATAGGTGCATAGGTGCGTGTGGGTGAAAGTACTAATTTACCCGCATCAATGGGTGCATTTTCTACGACATCTGTGAGTTGAACTTGACCTGAATAGACTAATTCTCGGGGAACTGCCGCATCAAAAGTTTCTGGATATTTATTGGCTACATCTTTATGAAAAACATCGTGTCTTGCAGAAGTGAGTCCATTGCTGCCCATACCACCATTGTACTGCGCTTCATATGTAGCTTTTCCAAAAGAGGCCAAACCAACTATAACATCGCCTGGACGAATATTAGCATTATCAATAACCGCACTGCGCTTCATTCGGGCTGTAACCGTAGAATCTACACTAATTGTACGCACCAAATCACCTACATCTGCAGTCTCTCCTCCAGTTGAATGTATGGTAACTCCATAGTTTTTTAAATCGGTAATCAATTCTTCAGTTCCATTAATAATCGCTGAAATTACTTCACCGGGAATCAAATTTTTGTTTCGACCAATGGTTGAAGACAACATAATATCATCTGTTGCACCAACGCACAACAAATCATCAATATTCATGATGAGTGCATCTTGTGCAATACCTTTCCAAACTGAAAGGTCTCCAGTTTCTTTCCAATACGCATAGGCAAGAGAACTTTTGGTTCCTGCACCATCTGCATGCATAACCAGACAGTAATCTTCATCATGGGTCAAGTGATCTGGAACAATTTTGCAAAATGCTTTTGGAAATAATCCTTTGTCGATGTTTTTTATGGCATTGTGCACATCTGTTTTTGATGCTGAAACACCTCGTTGTGCATACCGTTGACTTACTTCGTTTCCCATAAATTATTGTGAACTACAAATGTAATACAGTATTTGATGTTTTGGAATAAAAAACGCTTAAAAATTTTCAATAATTACCTAGTAAAGAGTAGTTCTCTGTATTTTGGTAATGGCCAAAGTTCGTCGTCTATAAGCAATTCTAACTTATCACAATTGTAACGAATTTCATCAAAAAGTGGTCTCACTTTGTTGCAATAGGTTTCGGCTTTTTTGATGGATTCTGAAATGACATTGGCTTTCTTACGTTCATTAATCATAGCTGTTACACCTGAATTAATGGATTCGATATAATTGGAAATATCTTTGATTAAAACCAATTGTTCGCTGGCATATTTTTTAAAATCATTGCCATAAATGTCTTTTAGTCCACGTACGTTATTGATGAGTATGTTTTGGTATTTTACGGCCGTTGGAATAATGTGATTTCGTGCTACATCGCCAAGAACCCGTCCTTCAATTTGTATTCGGTTTATGTAGTCTTCTACTTCAATTTCGTAACGAGCTTCAATTTCAGTTTTATTCATTACTCCTAAACTTTCGTAAAGTGCCACAGTTTTAGGCGCGATTTTAACTTTTAATGCCTCTGGTGTATTTTTATTGTTACTTAAACCGCGTTTTTTAGCTTCTTTTTGCCATTCCTCCCCATATCCATTACCTTCAAAAAGTATCGCTTTTGATGTTTTTATATATTCTCTCAATACATTAAAAATAGCTTCATCTTTTTTGAGACCTTTTTTATCAATCAAAACATCTGCTTCAACTTTAAAATCAATCAATTGTTTAGCAACAATAGTGTTGAGTACTGTCATTGGATTGGCGCAATTTGCTGTAGAACCTACAGCGCGGAATTCGAATTTATTACCAGTAAAAGCAAATGGTGAGGTTCGGTTTCTATCGGTATTATCAAGAAGAATTTCAGGGATTTTACCCACAACATTGAGTTTCAAATCGGTTTTTTCTTTTGGTGATAATTTTCCTTTGGTTACTCCTTCAAGTTCACTCAAAACTTTGGTGAGTTGGGCACCTATAAAAACAGACATGATTGCCGGCGGTGCTTCATTGGCTCCCAAACGATGATCATTGCTTGCCGATGCTATAGAAGCACGCAACAACTCTTCATTGTCACATACTGCTTTTATGGTATTGATGAAAAAAGTCAAAAATTGAAGATTACTCATAGGCGTTTTCCCTGGAGCCAAAAGATTAACTCCTGTATCGGTACTCAAACTCCAGTTGTTGTGCTTTCCTGAACCATTGACCCCTGCAAAAGGTTTTTCATGAAAAAGCACTTTAAAATGGTGGCGTTCTGCCACTTTTTTCATGAGGTCCATTACAAGTGAATTATGGTCTACAGCTAAGTTGGCTTCTTCATAAATGGGTGCCAATTCAAATTGATTTGGCGCTACTTCATTATGTCTTGTTTTTACAGGGATTCCCAATAAAATGGACTCCTTTTCTAAATCTCGCATGAAGTTCAAAGCGCGATTGGGTATGGTTCCAAAGTAATGATCATCAAGTTGTTGACCTTTAGCAGAAGAATGCCCCAACAAAGTACGTCCAGTTAATTCTAAATCAGGTCGAGCTACCGCTAAAGATTTATCAATTAAAAAATACTCTTGCTCCCATCCCAGTGAGGCAGAAACTTTTTTGACATTCTTGTCAAAATAACGTGCAACAGAAGTTGCAGCATCATCTATTGTGTGTAATGCACGCAATAATGGTGTTTTGTAATCTAGTGCTTCACCTGTGTAAGCAACAAAAACAGTCGGAATACAAAGCGTTGTACCAAAAATAAATGCAGGTGATGTAGGATCCCATGCCGTGTAGCCACGGGCTTCAAAAGTATTTCGTATTCCTCCATTTGGAAAAGAAGATGCATCAGGTTCTTGTTGTACCAATTGATTGCCCTCAAACTGTTCTATTGCTTCTCCAGGCCCAAGGGTTTCAAAAAATGCGTCATGCTTTTCGGCAGTGGCACCAGTAAGGGGTTGAAACCAGTGGGTATAGTGTGTAACGCCCTTGGCCATAGCCCATTCTTTCATGGCTGTCGCAATCTGGTCGGCCATGTCGCGATTTATGGTTTGATTTTTTTCTATTGCAGCAGATAAATTTTTGAATGTAGCTTTGGGCAAAGAACTGCGCATGGCTGCAATGCCGAAGACATTGGAACCATAAACTTCGGATCGTTTTGGGTTTTCTTGAACAGAAACTGCCGCTCTGTTCATTGACGTTTTTAGTGCATGAAAGCGTAGCGTTGACATAATAATAGGATTAAAATTCTACACAAAATTAAAGGTATTGTAGCAAAAAAATGAAATGCAAATAATTTTTTATTAACAATTTGAACAATAAAAGAACTAAAAATTATTAATCTTTTGGTTATACCCCAAAAAAAATAGGGTATACATAAAAAAAGTATATATGTTAATAATTTATACCCTTGTTTTTCATGACCAATATAGCTAATTTATATATTTGTTGCAGAATTTTTTAATCAAAATTAAACGCATTATGTCAAAATCAAAATTAGAATACATTTGGTTGGATGGGTACTACCCAACTCAAAATATGAGAAGCAAAACCAAAGTTGAAGAAAATTTTAGTGGAAAACTAGAAGATTGCCCAATAT
>ERZ1048068.865-NODE-865-length-25210-cov-16.161797_pt1 | contig 25210 bp, 23 predicted proteins | sample MGYA00383098_ERZ1048068 | MGnify/ENA primary metagenome ERZ1048068 (study PRJEB29581, sample SAMEA5548368) | metagenome | biome: marine; feature: coastal; material: water | depth 1 m | study: Short-term variability in the microbial, nano- and picoplankton... | reverse complement strand
CGTTAATGTATGCTTCCCACTTCATATCCTTATATTTATTACTCCCCAAATAGCTTACTATTGGAAGCATTTCAGCAGGCCCCCTATAGCCTGGCATAACAAGCAAAATTCTTAAATCTTCATCTAAATACACAAAGGTTGGATAACTTAGTTTTCCTTTTAAAAGTGCGGCAGGGAGTTCGTTATATCCTCTTCTTCCTTTATTAACAAAACTAAATTCCTTTCCTTTGAAAGTCATTATGTTTTTATCCTCACCATCCATTTTCACACAATAAAACTCCTTATTTAAGTAGTTGATCATATCTTTATCTTGAAAAGTAGTTTTATCCATTTTCTTACAATAGCCACACCAGTCAGTGTATACATCGATCAATATTTTTTTGGGCTGTTTTTTTACAGCAAGTTCTGCTTCTTCTATCGTCATCCAATTAATTTCTTGTCCTGATATATAGAAACTATTAATTAAGGTCAAAAAAAGGAGTAGCACTAAATTTTTCATATTATAAAAATAATAAATCCCTATAAATTACAAGATAACAAATTTAATTATTAAACGATCCTTGTAACAACTAGAGTTAATATGCGACCAAATAGATATGAATATGGATTTAATATTACTAAGTATAGGGTTTATTCTTTGTATTGTAGGTTTAATAGGCAGTGTTTTACCGGTTCTTCCAGGACCTCCATTAGGTTGGTTAGGACTATTACTTTTAGATTTAACGGTTGCTATACCAACTAATTATTGGTTTTTAGGAATCACCTTCATAATTGCTAGCGGTATTTTTTTATTAGATTATATGATGCCAGCCATTAGTACCAAAAAGTTTGGTGGCAGTAAAGCTGGTGCTGTAGGTGCTGTGTTGGGTTTAATTATTGGAATACTTACTCCTATCCCATTTGGGATTTTAATAGGTCCATTTTTTGGTGCTTTTATTGGAGAAATCGTTTTTAACAAAACAAAAGGCCCACAAGCGTTAAAATCAGCATTGGGGTCCTTTTTAGGCTTTTTAGCATCTACTGTTATGAAACTAACAATTTCACTAGTGTTCTTAGGGATTTTTGTTTGGGAGGTTCTTGCAAATTGGAGTCGTTTTTTTTAGCCCCCTAGTACTTTACAAACTTCGCTGTTCTCCGATTATTATCAGAATTTAAGACTACCATATAATTCCCGTTTGATAAATGGGATACATCTATTTTTAATGTATTATTTGAAGTTACTTTTTGTTCATTAATTAGTTTTCCGTCCAAAGAATAAATTAAATAACTTGAAAATACCAGATCTGAATTTACAATTAATTCTTTTATTGAACTTCTATAAAATATAGTTAGACTTGAATTCTCAACAGTGTTCGTGTTAAGTATAAGAGCACTTGCCTTTAGCATCGTTCCTTGAGAACCACAAATTAAAGCATCGCCATTATTAAAAAATTCAATGGCGTAAAAAGTTGCTGTTGGTGGGCCATTATGAATCATTTCCCAAGTAGTTCCATTATCAGATGAGAGATAAACATCTTCATCAGTTCCTGCCGCATAAATATGATCTCCAACATAATTTAATCCATAAAAATTATGGTAACCTGTACTAAAACTATCCCAAGTTAAACCACTATCATGAGTCGTTAATAAGGTGCCATCTTCTGTAGAAACAATACCATTATTTTGATCTTTAAAAAAAACTTCAAAATTGTAAAATCCTTGAATACCCGTATTAATAACGGACCAGTTTTCGCCTCCATCCTCGGATTTACTAATCACTTGATCTTTTCCAACGGTGAACAAGGTATCTTCATCAGCATAAGCAGAAGCAAATTCTGCCATATTGGTGGTATTCGTTCCAGGGTTCCATGTGATTCCTCCATCGTTTGTTATATAGGAATCTAAACCATTACTTAAATTTAATCCCATAGCAAAGCCATTATTTTCATCATAAAAATTTAAACCGCTGTAATAATAAATATCGGTTCCAGCGGCAATATCTACCCAAGTAGCTCCACCATCTTCAGTCATCATAAAAGTATTATCCCAACCAACAACAAATCCTTTAAGTGGGCTTACAAACTCAATTCTTGTAAATGAATGCACTGTACCTGATAAAGGATAAATGGTTTCCCAAGTTTCTCCTCCATCAACAGTTTTAATAATTATCCCCTCCGAATCAACTGTATATTGGGAGCCCGCAGCATATGCAATTTGATCTTGCCCTGGAGGTATGGAAAGATCTAGTAGTATAAAATCGGTTCCTGAGTCTTTATATTCCCAGACTTGAGCATTTAAAATAAAAGGAACTATTAGAAGTAAAAACAAAAAGCTTTTTTTAGATTGTTTCTTCATTTATTAAAATTTTATCATTTTTTTTTATTAACTATTGTTAATTTTTAATGATTTTTTTTACACTATTTTTAGATTCTGTTTTAAGATTTAAAAAATAGGTTCCTTTATTCAAATTAGATACATCAATCGAACTATCAAAAGAATCTACTTTTAATTCATATAAAGTTTGTCCTAATATATTTTTTAAACTAACACTTTTAATAAGTTCTTCTGAGGCAATATATAACAAGTCATCAACAGGGTTAGGATATAAAGCGAAGGTATTATTTGTTTCAGACGAATTACTCAATAAACAATTTAACTCAATGGTATAATCCCCAGATTCTTGCCCTGCTCCCTCTACCATGATATAATATGTAGAGGTTCCATCCGATTCAAAATCCAATCTAGAATAAATACCACAATCGTCGTTATTGGATGCTATTTCGTTAGTAAGTGAACAATCTGAATAAACTCTTAAAAAAGTGTCAAAATTAGTGGTCCCATTACAAAGAGTCAACTCTATGAGACCCTCCCCTGCAGATCCTGTATACGTATAAAAAACATCTGGCGCAACAGATCCTCCAGAATCAGTAGCATTTATGGTGCTCCCTGAAATTGATACTCCACAGTTTAAACTAATAGCATTATCACAATTATTATTAGACGGAGCAACCGGCAACTTAAGCACAAAACCTATTCCACTATTGGTTAAACCAACTACGGTGGAAGCGTCGTCAGATATTGCTAGGGGTAAAGCTAAAATGGTTCCTTGAACATCAATCCCTAAAGATGTAGCGTAATCGGTAAGGTCTAATAAACCATCTTCCTCGGTGTAATAAAAACCTCTACCTAAAGTTGCCGGTGCTGGCCAAGGTCTATAATAGCCTACAATGACTTCTCCATTTGATGAAAGCCCTGTAGTTGCGCCTCTCCATTCATTTATAGGAGCAGGGCCAATATCTATAACACCCGTAGCTTCACTCCAAATATAAGCTTGGTAATCGTTTGCGTAATTACCTCCTCCTCCCATCCAAATTCCGTCATCAGATATAACTCCTACCTCGCTTGCTGGCTCACCATTATTATGAAAGATCAGTGTTTGATTGTCATCGATCCAAAAAGCACCTTGTCTAAATCCTGTGGAAGAATCTTGCCATCCAGCAATAATACTTCCGTCATTATTTACTGCATTGGCTCGAGAGCTACTTCCAGAAACCGAACTTCCCAAATCTTCGACACCGTTTAGATTGGTCCATTTAATTGCGTGAGCACTTCCAGGATCAATCCAACCTAGGCCAACGATAGTTTGTCCATCCGAAGAGATACCCCACGACGAACTTGAAGAATTTCCAGACGATGATCCCAAAGATCCATGTGAAGTCCATATTTGTGTAGCAACATCATAAGAACTTAATTCGCCCAAAGCAGTATCCGGATTAATTCTAGTACCTGCTATTTTTGTTCCTGCACTATTGACGGCAGTTGTTCCTCCGTATTGATTTGGAGCTACGCCTCCAATTAAAGTTAGACCATCAGAAATTGTCCACATAAAATGTTCTTGTGCATTATCTCCTACTACGATGGTTCCATTCTCATTTAAATCTTGTGCAGTATAATTATTCCCTAGTAAGTATAATTGAGCGTTACTAGTAAAACAGATAACTAATACTAGTATTAAAAAACTTAAAATTGACTTGTTTGTAAATAATTTTTGAGTTTTATATTTCATGATGGTGGAGTTATTATTGTTTTGAATCATGTTAAATATAATAAAATCTACTAAATATTTTAATTTATAAAATTCAATTAAAATATTACTATCTAGTTATTTGTTTTACTTAATGTAAATAAGTTACAATTTTATTTTTGAAATATTAATTTATTTATTAGTTTTAGTTTTTATACATTAATCATAAAACCTTCAATGAAAAAACAATTATTATTACCATTATTGCTATTACTTTTTACCTTTTCAAATTCTTTCAGTCAAGCAAGAAAAGAACTAAATTTTGGTATTATTGGCGCAAATTATGAAATCCCAGTACACAAAGATATTTCGATAGCACCGGGAGCTTCAACTAATTTTGATCTTGATTGGATTACACTCTACGTAAGAGGAAATTATTATTTTGATAATTTGTTCGAAATAACTAATGAGTCATGGGATGTTTACGGTGGTCTAGGACTTGGTTATGCCATGTATAATGGTGATTTAGATACAGACAGTGATTTAGATCTAGGATTGCATGTTGGAGGAAGATGGTTTTGGAATGAAAAATGGGGAGTATATCTTGAATTAGGAGGTGGAAACACACAAGGTGCAAGCGGAGGCCTAGGTCTCACAGTTAAACTATAAATAATCAATTTAAAAATAAAAACATGTTCAAACATTTTAACATAATAGACATATTACTGTTAATATCTGCTCTTTCAAGCTTGATATTTTCAGAAATATTATTTTTTTCTGGAGAAAAAGACAACGCCATATTTATAGGACTATGGGTTCCTTCCATACTAGCTTTTGGTATTTATTTACGACTCATTAAAAACTCGAAAAAATGAATGATTTTATACCATACTTTGCAGGAATAATTACTTTTCTTTTTGGAATCGCATTCTATTTAGCTTTACAAGAGTTTAAAAAACTTAAATAAAGATAAAAATCTGTTTATGATTGAATATCATTTCGACTGTCCTCACTGTTGGGAGCAACAATTAAAATTGATTGATAGTTCCATAAACAATCAAATTTTTATCGAAGACTGTGAGGTTTGCTGTAACCCTTTAGAATTTAGCATAGTAATAGAAAATAATGAATTAATTTCATTTTCTGTACAATCTATAGAACAGTAATGATACCCTATTAAATGGATTGAAGATAAGAGATGTTATTGAACTGTCCATTGTATCTTTAATTGCAATTAAAGATACAATTTATCGAATGAAACTACTAACTCAACTAAACATTATAATCTTTTGTCGAAAGAAATGATTAATTTATTTCCAATAATTTTAAATTTGTATTGGTTAGTTATTAATTCCATATTAAATTTATTTAGATGGATTTTAACAAAGCATCATCTTAATAGATGGTGCTTTTTCTTTAAAAAAAGTATCGTAAGAAATTTAACATACAGATACTCTTAGACTTCAAAAGGATGTCGCTTAACATAGTTAAAAAGCCCCTTATCTAATTATTAATAGAAACAGGTTTTATAAAATTAAATTTGATTGATTAAAGATTTTTTTTTCAAAAAATACTCTTTTTTTAAATACAATTCAATTATATCCCCACTAACACCATCTTATAGTTAAGATGGTGTTTTTTTATATGAGAGTAATTTGTGAATATTTTTATTAAGAACTACTAAAAACAAAAAAAGCCTCTCCGTTTAGGAAAAGCTTCTCATCGGTTTAACTACATAAACCTTGTCCTATTTAAAGGACTCAACACAACATTTTTATTGCGGTCTGGACGAGACTCGAACTCGCGACCCCCTGCGTGACAGGCAGGTATTCTAACCAACTGAACTACCAGACCGTGCTTACAATATCACTATTGCTTGTTAGCGAGGGCAAATATACATCTCCTATTGATTATTGCAAACTATTTTTTAAAAAATAATTTAGTTTAACTATTTTGTTACTTAAACTTTTGACGTTCTATGAGATAGCTCGTTAAAATGGCACTAAAGTCTTCATTAATATTTACAGGAACGTATTTAATTCGATACTGCCCACATTTAATTTTTAATTCATTAAAATATTTTTGTACTGCTTCTTTATAGTCTTGCCTTACATTATCGGCATATAGATTTAAATGTTCTCCAGTTTCTAAATCAACAAAACGTTTGGGCCTATTGTTAAAATCAAATTCTATTTCTTTTTCTTTGTCATAGGTATGAAATAATATTACCTCATGCTTGTTATATTTTAAATGTTGAAGTGCCTCAAAAAGTTTTTCTTCCTCTTGATCACTTTGAAACATATCCGTGAATAAAAAAACCAAAGAGCGTCTTTTTATTTTTTCAGCAATTTCATGTAGATACGTGTAAGTTTTAGTGATAATTTGATCTCTATTATTTACTAAAGTTTCATTTAATTTAGCTAATAACATTTGGTGGTGACGTTCACTTCCTTTTTCATTACTGTAATAATCATAATGATCACTATAAATACTTAATCCAACTGCATCGCGTTGTCTTTTTAATAAATTCATGATAGCTGCTGCGGCTAACGCTGAAAAACTAATTTTATTTAATTGATTAATATTAAAATTTTTGAATGATGGATAATGCATCGAACTGCTATTATCGATAATTAAATGACATCGTAAGTTGGTTTCTTCTTCATATCGTTTTGTGTATAACCTATCCGTTTTTGCATATAATTTCCAATCGATGTGCTTGGTACTTTCTCCCTGATTATAGAGACGATGTTCTGCAAATTCTGCCGAAAATCCATGGAAGGGACTCTTATGCAATCCAGAAATAAAACCTTCAACAACTTGGTGAGCTAAAAGCTCTAAATTTTTGAATCCTTTAATTTCGTTTATTTCTTTGCGTATATCCATTAACCCTAAAATAAAAAAGGTTTGCTAATTAGCAAACCTTTTTTATTGTGTTTTGTTATTATTAAAGTAAGGAGTTTATAGCCTCCTCATAGGTAGCCTTTGGAGCAACTCCTACTTGTCTACCAACTACTTCACCATTTTGAAAAACCAGCACCGTCGGAATGTTACGAACACCGTATTTTGCGGCAAATTCTTGGTTTGCATCTACATCTACTTTTCCAACAACTGCTTTCCCTTCATAATCATTACTAATTTCTTCAATGATTGGTCCTACCATTCTGCAAGGTCCACACCAAGCAGCCCAAAAATCTACTAGTACAGGTTTTTCACTTTTTAAAACCACTTCTTCAAAACTTTGGTCTGTTATTTCTAATGCCATAATATTTTTTTTAATTATTTTACAAATGTAGTCAATAATTAGGCTTATACATACATTCAAATCATTAGAATATATGATGCATATATCAATTGAGTTTATAGCTAATTTGTTCTTTTTCTAGCCTTTTTAGTAAATCGTTTGAAATATCAATCTTAAACTTTTTGGAGGGCATTGTTATTTTTATTTTTTCAGAGGATTCATAAATAATCAATTCTAAATGTTTATCTCCCTTAAAATCTTTAATAATTTGTTTTAGATTAATAATATGATCATTGCTTACTTCTTCAATAGGTAATTGTATGGTCAATCTTTTTGCATGACTGTCCATAACTTCTTGTAACATTTGCATACTGTTAAATTGCAATCTTGGATCTCCTTTTTTCTGAGTTTCTTTATTAACCCATCCTTCCCTAACTAGAGCTCGGATAAAAATAAATGAATTAGGCACTAAAAAATGTCTAAATTTTAGATACTGCTCTCCGAATATCCTAAATTCATAACTTTCTTTATAGTCTTCAACAGTAAACAAAGCCCAACCTTTACCCATTTTTGTCTCTCGATGTTGAACGTCTCCAACCATACCGCCAAAGCACATCTCTCTATTGATAAAGTTTTCTAAGTAGTTAAAATCGGAGGCTGTACAGTTACAAAATCGATTAATTTCTGTTTTAAAATCATCCAAAGGATGGCCAGATATATATATTCCTACGACTTCTTTTTCTTGTTTTAATTTCTTTAAAGTTCCCCATTTTTCACATGGTGGAACTTCTGGCTCTGGTATTTGTACTTCACTACTCCCTCCAAACATATCTAGTTGATCGCTATTTTGAGATTCCTGAAATTTGGCAGCAAAACGCAATACCTTTTCAATAAATAAAACCCCCTTATCATCAGGGTGTAAATACTGAGCACGATGCGAGTCGAATCCGTCAAATCCTCCAGCTAGTGCTAATCCTTCAAAAGCTTTTTTGTTCGCTGCTCTTAAATCAATACGCTTAGCTAAATCAAATACCGATTTGTATTTACCCTCAGCTCTAGTTTCAACAATAGTAGCAACTGCGTTCCCACCAACTCCTTTAATAGCACCCATCCCAAAGCGAATAGCACCTTGATTATTTACGGTAAACTTATAATAAGACTCGTTAACATCGGGTCCTAAAACCTCTAAGCCCATCCTTCGACATTCTTCCATAAAGAAACTCACTTGTTTAATGTCGTTCATATTATTAGATAATACCGCAGCCATATACTCTGCAGGATAATGTGCCTTTAAGTAAGCGGTCTGGTAAGCAATCCATGCGTAACAAGTAGAGTGAGACTTGTTAAAAGCATAGCTTGCAAAAGCTTCCCAGTCTTTCCATATTTTTTCTAGCTTTTCTTCGTCATGACCATTTTCTTTTGCTTGAGTTATAAACTTAGGTTTCATTTTATCTAAAACTGCAATAAGTTTTTTACCCATTGCTTTACGCAATACATCTGCCTCTCCTTTGGTAAAATTTGCAAGCTTTTGAGAGAGAAGCATTACTTGTTCTTGATAAACCGTGATACCATATGTTTCTTTCAAATATTCTTCCATGGCAGGTAGATCATATAAGATGTCCTCATCTCCATTTTTACGATTTACAAAACTTGGAATATATTCTATAGGGCCTGGCCTGTAAAGAGCATTCATTGCAATTAAGTCGTCGAAAACAGTAGGTTTTAAATCCTTTAAATACTTTTGCATTCCTGCAGATTCGTATTGAAATATTCCAACTGTTTCACCTTTTTGAAATAATTCAAAAGTTAACTCATCATCTAGCGGAAAAGAATCAGGATCAAGCTCTACTTGATGTTTTAACTTTACTAGTTTAACAGTGTCTTTAATTAAGGTTAATGTTTTTAACCCTAAAAAATCCATTTTTAATAGACCTGCACTTTCCACTACAGAGTTATCAAATTGAGTGACGAACATTTCAGAATCCTTTGCTGTTGCAACAGGAACAAAATTTGTAATGTCATCTGGTGTAATAATAACTCCACAAGCATGAGTCCCAACATTACGAACTGAACCCTCTAATATCCTAGCCTGATTTACAGTTTGAGCCTCTAAATCATTTCCCTCAGCTAATACTAATAATTCATTTACTTTTGGGACCTCATCGTTTCTAAAATTATTTCTAATTTCAGAATCGGTATAACCAAATATCTTTTTTAATTTGGTCATATTCGGAATTAACTTAGAAATTCGATCTGCAGAATTTAAAGGTAAGTCCAATACCCTAGCTGTATCTCTAATCGAGGATTTAGCAGCCATAGTACCATAGGTTATAATTTGTGCTACTTGATTAGTTCCGTACTTTTCGATAACATAATCCAACACTCGACCTCGACCTTCATCATCAAAATCAATATCAATATCTGGCATACTAATCCGTTCCGGATTCAAAAAACGCTCAAAAAGTAAATTATACTTTATGGGGTCAATATTAGTAATCCATAAACAATATGCTACTACAGATCCTGCTGCAGAACCCCTCCCTGGGCCAACAGATACATCCATTTTTCTTGCCTCTGCTATAAAATCTTGAACAATTAAAAAATATCCAGGATACCCCGTATTTGCAATTACTTCTAATTCAAAGTCAAGTCGCTCTGTTAGTTCGTCTGATAGTTCACCATATCGTTTTTTTGCGCCCTCATATGTCAAGGCTCTCAAAAATGCATTTTCTCCTCTTTTACCTCCATCGACATCATCTTCTTGGTTCTGAAACTCTTTAGGGATATCAAATTTTGGTAGAAGAACGTCTCTTTTTAGACTAAAGGGAGTTACTTTTTCAATAATCTCTGAAATATTTTTAATTGCCTGAGGAAGATCCTTGAATAAAGTCTTCATTTCGGATTGCGATTTAAAATAATATTCCTGATTTGGCAATCCATAACGATAGCCACGACCTCTCCCAATCGGAGTCGCTTGTTTTTCGCCATCTTTTACACATAGCAAAATATCGTGAGCATTTGCATCTTTTTTATTTATGTAATAAGTATTGTTTGTGGCTACCAATTTTACTTGATGTTTTTTAGCCATCGGGATCAACACCGAATTTACTCTTTTTTCATCCTCTTGGTGATGTCTTGACAACTCTATATAAAAATCTTCTCCAAAAGTTTCTTTCCACCAAATTAAAGAGTCTTCCGCTTGTTTCTCACCAATATTTAAAATCTTACTTGGCACTTCCCCATAAAGACTTCCAGAGAGAACCATAATATCTTCTTTGTATTTCTCAATAATTTTTCTGTCAATCCTAGGAACATAATAAAAACCGTCTGTAAAAGCAATAGATGACATTTTTGCTAGATTATGATAGCCTTTTTTATTTTTTGCCAATAAGACAATTTGATAGCCATTATCTTTATGATTTTTATTTAAATGATCTTCGCAAACAAAAAATTCACAGCCTACAATGGCTTTTATTTTTTTTGATGAATCCTCTTCACTTAGAGTTTTATTATAATTATTGACTTGCATTACAAAATGAAAAGCACCCATCATATTTCCAGAATCGGTCAGTGCTACCGCAGGCATGTTGTTATCTGCTGTTGCCTTTATTAAATTTTGAGTACTGGAAGTAGATTGCAGTATTGAAAACTGAGAATGATTGTGTAAATGAGCAAACGAAACTTTTTCTAATCCCGCAATATTTTTATCTATCGTATCTGAGGACACCTCCTCCTCATTTGAAATAGATGCAATTTCTTTTCTTATTCTATCGGAAGCTTTTTTTAAATTAATATGCTTTAAGCCTATTAGCTTAATGGGTTCTGGGTTGAATTTATTAAATGTTTCAAAATAATCTGGCTCAACTTGCAATTCATCCGCAGAATAAATTTTTCTTCTAATTAACTCCAAAAAACAACGGGTAGTTGCCTCTACATCGGCAGTAGCATTGTGCGCTTCACTAAATGGATGATTAAAAAGAAAGGTATGCAGCTCTGAAAGAGTAGGAAGTTTAAATTTTCCTCCTCTGCCCCCGGGTAGCTGACATAATTGGGCTGTTGTTTCGGTGCAAGTATCTAATACCTGGTAATTAGGTAAAGGATTTTCTATTCCTAACCGAATAAACTCAGCGCCCATAATATTATTATCAAATCCTAAATTCTGCCCAACAATAAATTTAGTTTTTGATAGTGCTTTTTGAAATCTGTTAATTACATCTTCTAAGGGAACACCGTCTTTTGATGCTAATTCTGTGGATATTCCATGAATTTTCTCAGCATCATAAGGAACATTAAATCCTTCAGGTTGTATTAAGTAATCTTCATGTTCAATTAAAACTCCATTATTATCATGTAGCTGCCAAGCTATTTGAATGCATCTAGGCCAATTTTCCGTATCGGATAGTGGAGCATTCCATCGTTTTGGTAGCCCAGTAGTTTCGGTATCAAATATTAAAAACATAAAAAAGTAAGAAGGTTAATTTGTGTTTTACTATCTCAAAAATCTAGCGCCTTAAAAGTATAAAAATCACCTTTTAAATAAGTTAAATTTTATTAAGAGTTGTTAACTTTTTGGCAGGAGAGCAATAGACCCAGTATTATTGGTAGGTCACATCAAATTGTCCAGCGTTAACCGTGTTGGTAGGAGTTTGAAACTGAAAAGTCCCTGTTATTATTTTTGCCGAAGTGTCAAAAGATAAAATATTGATTTCTCCATTGATGGCATCCTCTGTATCCATTCCATCCGAAACCCTAGCTGAAAACCCTTCCAGAGGCAACTCATAAACTCCTATTAATGTGTCAGCAGGGATTACTAAAATTATTTCATCTAAATTAATAACACCTCTAATCACAATATCAGTTCCATTATCAATTGCAAAAGTGTCTAAAGGGACAAATACTCCTCCATTAAGTTCTGCTGTGAAATTTCCCGCATTACTGCCATTTCCAATTTCATTTTCGTAAATTACCTTATAGAAAACGCCTCTTTTCACCTCTAAAGTATCTTGACTTATGGAGATTGCTTTAAAATTAAATTCGCCAGTTATGGTTTGATCCTCTAAAGAAACTTCATTGACTTTCATTCTTCCCTCACCTCCAGGTATTGTTGTAGAATAAATCGTTCCATTCGCATTCTGATAGATAGCAAAGTTTTCAGAATTTTCGCCAAAATCAATATTGGCGCCTTCAACCAAATTAGCTCCTCTTAAAGTTATGATCTCGTCAATACTTTTTCCTTGAAGAACAAAAAAATCCTCATTTTGAAAGTAGTTTGCCTCCGCTTGATCAGCTTTAAAAAAAACATCTTCAACACTGGCTTGAAAAGCAGGAGAATTTGTCTCTAATTTTTGACAACTACTAATAATAAAAAATACAAAAAAAAGAGTGATGAGGTTTTTCATAGCGAAGTCAGGTACATTGGGTTTTCACAAATGTAAAGAAAAAGTTCAAACTATCGAATTTCATTATAAAAAAAGATTATCTTTGCAAACTTAAATTATAAACCGAGGTCGAGAACCTCAAAAATTAATAAATATGCCCGTAAAGATTAGATTACAAAGACACGGAAAAAAAGGAAAACCTTTTTACTGGATTGTAGCTGCTGATAGCCGCTCAAAAAGAGATGGAAAATACCTAGAAAAACTAGGAACCTATAATCCAAATGTTAACCCTGCAGAAATCAATTTAGATATTGATGGTGCCGTTCAATGGTTAGATAATGGAGCACAACCAACTGACACAGCAAGAGCTATTTTATCATACAAAGGTGTGATGTTAAAAAAACATCTTGCCGGAGGAGTTAAAAAAGGAGCCTTCACTGCTGAACAAGCTGAAGAAAAATTTAATGCTTGGTTAGAAGGTAAAAATAAAGAAGTTGAAGCTAAGCGCTCAAAATTAAATGATGCGGAAGCAAAAGTAAAGGCAGATGCCTTAGCTGCAGAGAAAGCAGTCAACGAGCAACGTATTGCTGACGCTAGTCCTGTTGAGGAAGTAGAAGAAGAAACAGCAGAAGCGTCATCGACTGATCAAGCAGAAGAAACAACTGAAGAAGTAGTTGAGGCTTCAGCGACTGAAGAAGCGGTAGAAGAAACCGCAAAAGAAGAAGAATAATTTTTTATCAATGCAAAAGGAGGACTGTTTCTACTTAGGCAAAATTGTTAAAAAATATAGTTTTAAAGGGGAGTTACTAGTAAAACTAGATACAGACGATCCTAGTACTTACACTAAAATGGAATCAGTTTTTATTGATAAAAATAAAAGCTTGATTCCATTTTTTATTGAACGCTCCTCATTACATAAATCAACACTTTTACGAGTAAAATTTGAAGATATAGATAGTGAAGAAGACGCTGACAAATTACTAAAAAGTGAACTTTATTTACCCCTTGAATTTTTACCTCAACTAACAGGTAATAAATTTTATTACCACGAAATAGTTGGTTTCGAGGCTGAAGATTTATCTTTCGGACTTGTTGGAATTGTTAAAGGAGTTAACGACACCACTAATCAGGCTATTCTTGAAATTGACAGAAACGGTTCAGAAATCTTAATTCCATTAATCGACGATTTTATAAAAAGTGTAGACCGAGAGCAAAAAAAAATAATTCTTGAGGTGCCAGAGGGATTAATTGATATTTACCTCTAATATTTTATTTTTCTTTAAAATGAAATTTACATTTAAACAATTTACAGTAAAACAAGAGCGCTCTGCTATGAAAGTTGGTACCGACGGTGTGCTTTTAGGAGCTTGGACTTCCTTAGACAACCAACCACTGTCTATTTTAGATATTGGTGCCGGAACTGGAATTATATCTTTACTATTAGCACAGCGTAGTTTGTCAGAAACTATCGATGCTGTCGAATTAGACGAAAATGCCTACGAAGAATGTGTAGATAATTTTGAAGCTTCTGATTGGGGAGATCGATTGTTTTGTTATCACACGTCCGCACAAAAATTTGCGGTAGAGATAGATGACAAGTATGATTTAATTGTTTCTAATCCTCCTTTTTATAATGACAATTTTAAATCTGAAAATAAAGCGAGAAATAAAGCTCGATTTACAGATAGTCTGTCTTTTAAAGATCTAACTAAAGCTGTTTCTAAATTACTTTCTTCGCATGGAATTTTTACATTAATCATTCCTTTTAAAGAAGAAACTAATTTTATATCAATTGCATCAGAGCATCATCTGTTCCCAAATAAAATCTGTCGAGTAAAAGGAAATATTAATTCAGAAATTAAAAGAAGTTTAATTGAATTTTCATTAGTCAATTCTAAAGTAAGTGTTGAAGAATTAATCCTTGAAAACTCCAGACATCATTATACAGAGAAGTATAAAAATTTAGTAAAAGATTTTTACTTGAAATTATAATTCTCTGAGCATTGGTCTTGTTAAGCATGTGGGGCCTCCTCCACCAAAAACACTAATATTTTCTCCTTTGTAAATACTTACTTTACAGCCTGCTTTAATTAAGGCTTTTTGGGTCTTGGGGTTCCCATCTACCATCAAACATTCCTTGGGGGCAATTGCCAAAACATTGCATCCCATTGATTCGAACTCTTCGTCAGGCACTTCGATTAATTGAATCTTTCTTTTTATGAGTTCATTTCTAAATTTTATGGGCATTAATGGTGAATATACCACTGCCAAATCTCTAGCTACTGGACTTAAAATTGACATTAAATGGAACACATCTGAAATTCCTTTGTAATGAGGTAAATTAGCTACAAGAACTTCAATTCCTTTCGGTTCTAGTAAATTTTTTAATTGTTTAATTCCATTTTCATTAGTGCGATACGTGTGTCCAACAGCTAATGTCTTCTCATCTAACCAGGCAACATCACCTCCTTCTAAAGTTCCTGGCGATTCAATGATTCCTAAAATTGGAATGGCATTGTTTTTAAATATCTCTAACTGAGCTGCGGGTTCGTTTATGCGAGTCTCTTTACCCATATTGCATATAATCATTCCAAAATCTGTTGCAATAGATGCATCTCGGCAATAAATAGAGTCAATGGAGACATTTTCATTAAAGGGAAAATCATAAAGAGTGGCTCCATTTTTTTGGAGTGCTTTTCTAAAAAAATCATACTCTGTTAGTGTTTTTTTATAATCTGGCTGATCTAAAAAATTATGAGCTCTCCATTGTTCTTTAAGAATATGTTCAGAGACAAATGCATTGTTTGCAGGTTTAATAAAAACAGTATTTAATTTTAAATATTCTGAATGATAAGTGGTTTTCATTTATTTTTCTTTGTAGTTATCCATTTCATATAAACATACACGGGTATACCCATCAATAATAATAAAAATCCGTAATATACCGTCTCAGGTCCAGAACCATAAATAGCCCAAAATGAATACAAAAACCCCAATGTTGCTAACACCAAGGATTTAAACCAACTTTTTGTTTCAAACTTTTTTTCAATTATAATAAGTAAATAAGACGCCGCAGTAAATAAATAAGGTAGTAAGGTAGCTATTACGGTCAGCTGTACAATAAATTGAAACTGCTCGACCAATCCTTCTGTATAATTTAAGGACATTACAACAGATGATAATATACCTCCGATCACAAATCCGTTTACTGGAGCTCCTTTTTTATTTTTTTTCTTAAAAAAATCTGGGAACAATTCGTCTTTTGCAGTAGCCATTGATATTTGTCCTGTAATTAATATCCAGCCATTTAAAACTCCTATTCCCGAAACAATGACGCCTACAGCTACAAAATAGCCTCCAAGATCTCCCCCCATTATTTTCGCTGCCTCCGCAAAAGGCGCAGGAGATTCTTGAAGAATTTCTAAGGGTAACATCCCAAATAAAATAATCGTTGCCAAAATATATAATATCGTAGTTATTACAGTTCCTAACATAGTTGCTCTAGGTACTGTTTTTTCAGGATTTTGAATATCTGCAGCTGGGATTGTAGCACATTCTATACCCAAAAAAGCATAAAGTGTTAGAGAGGCAACTGTTGATAGGGACGAAAAATTACTTTCTCCAGTTAGATTAAAAGAAGGAAAGTTTTCAATTTTAAAAAAAAATAATCCAAATAATATAATGAATAATAAAGGTATTATTTTTACGATCGTCGTGAATAATTGAACCTTTCCTGATTCTTTTATACCTCTTGAATTAATCCACGTAAAAAACCAAATCAAACTCAAACCCAACGATACCGACAAAGTAGAGTTAATAGCTAATTCAGGTATAAAAAAACTGGCAGCTCCTAGGATCGCTATTGCTATTGCTCCATTACTCACCCAACAAGCAATCCAATAGCCCCAAGCAACTAAAAATCCTAAAAAATCTCCAAATCCTGCTTTGGAGTAGACGTATGGGCCACCACTTTTACTAACTATTATCTTACTAAAATTACTAAATATTTTAGCTAAAATTAAAGCTCCCGTTGCAGTAAATAACCAACCTAATAAACTTACTGATCCGTAATTTGATAAAACAGCAGGTAATACAAAAATACCAACTCCAATCATATTACCCACTACGAGTGAAGTAGCAGTTAATAGACCTATTTTCTGAGTTTTAGATTTCATATACTTTTAATAGATTATAAAATAATTGTTTACATTTAGTGTCAATTCGTGAATATACAATAATCCAATTAAGCAATGGGCAACAAATTCTATATCGATTCTGATATTAAAAAAGCAGAAACACTTCCCGCTTCTTTTTATAAAGATGAGCAGATTTTTAAAGAGTTGAAAGAAAAAATATTTTTAAAATCATGGCACTATATTGGAGATGAAAATTTAGTTGCTTTACCTCAATCTGTGTACCCATTGGTTCTATTAGACAATTATTTAACCGAGCCAATTCTGATAGTAAGAAATGAAGATGATAAAATTAATTGCTTCACTAATGTTTGTACTCATCGCGGAAATTTAGTTGCATTACAACCTGGAAAAGTAAAAAAACTAACCTGTATGTACCACGGGAGGAGGTTTAGTTTAAACGGAGAATTTGAATACATGCCAGAATTTGAAGAAGCAGAAAATTTTCCTAGGGCCTGTGATCACCTGCATCAATTTCCTCTTGAAAAATGGGGCCCCCTTTTATTTGCTGGATTAAATCCAGAATTTCAATTCTCGAAAGTAATTAATAAAATGAAAGAACGGATTGGTTTTTTACCCTTTGAGGAATTTTATTTGGACTCTTCTAGTAGTAAAGATTTTTTAGTTCATGCGCATTGGGCTTTGTATTGCGATAATTATTTAGAGGGGTTCCATGTCCCTTTTGTTCACGAGGGACTAAATAAAGTTCTTGATTATGGCAGTTATAAAACCGAAACCTATGAGCATTGCAATCTTCAAATTGGTTATACAGACGATGCAACCGAAGTTTTTGATTTACCCGAAAGTCATCCAGATTACGGAAAAAATGTAGCGGCCTATTATTATTGGGTATTCCCAAATATGATGTTTAATTTTTATCCTTGGGGACTCTCTCTAAATATTGTAAAGCCTCTAGATATTAACCGAACTAAAGTTTCTTTTTTATCCTATGTGTGGGATCCAAAAAAAATGAATAAAGGCGCTGGGAATGATCTAGAAAAAGTCGAACGAGAAGATGAATTTATAGTTGAAAACGTTCAAAAGGGAGTGAATTCATCATTTTATAAGGCGGGAAGATTTTCCCCTAAAAGAGAAAAAGGTGTTCATCATTTTCATCGTTTAATCGCCAGCTATTTAAATAATTAATTCTTAAATATTATATAATTTTTCTCTATAATAAGTGTAAAATTGAGGAGCATTAATTACTTTTGAAAAATTAAATAAAAAGACTATGAAACCTGATTTATTTGAAGCTCCTGATTATTATCAATTGGACGAATTACTTACCGACGAACACAAGCTGATTCGTGATGCAGCGCGAGAGTGGGTAAAGCGTGATGTGTCGCCTATAATTGAAGAATACGCTCAGAAAGCTGAATTTCCAAATCAAATTTTAAAAGGATTAGCAGAAATTGGCGCATTTGGACCGTACATCCCAATGGAATACGGAGGTGCTGGTTTAGACCAAATATCATACGGGCTAATCATGCAAGAAATTGAGCGTGGCGATAGTGGCGTTAGAAGTACCGCAAGTGTTCAATCTTCTTTAGTAATGTATCCTATTTGGAAATATGGAAATGAGGAACAACGAACAAAATACTTACCAAAATTAGCCTCTGGCGAATTTATTGGCTGTTTTGGATTAACAGAACCTGATCATGGTTCAAATCCAGGAGGTATGGTAACGAACTACAAAGATATGGGAGACCATTATTTGCTAAATGGAGCAAAAATGTGGATCAGTAACTCACCTTTTGCAGATATCGCTGTTGTTTGGGCAAAAAATGAGGAAGGAAGAATACATGGACTAATCGTAGAGCGAGGAATGGAAGGTTTTTCTACTCCAGAAACTCATAATAAATGGTCACTCCGTGCATCTGCAACTGGGGAATTAATATTTGATAACGTTAAGGTTCCTAAAGAAAATCTTTTACCTAATAAATCTGGTTTAGGTGCCCCACTTGGTTGTTTAGACTCTGCACGATATGGAATTGCATGGGGAGCTATAGGAGCTGCTATGGATTGTTATGATACGGCCCTCAGATATAGTAAAGAAAGAATTCAATTTGGAAAACCAATAGGTCAATTTCAACTACAGCAAAAGAAATTAGCTGAGATGATTACTGAAATTACAAAAGCACAATTGTTAACTTGGCGATTGGGTGTTTTGAAAAACGAGGGTAAAGCAACTACGGCTCAAATCTCTATGGCAAAACGAAACAATGTGGATATGGCAATTAATATTGCACGAGAAGCTAGACAAATGCTAGGCGGTATGGGGATAACAGGTGAATACTCCATAATGCGTCATTCCATGAATTTAGAGAGTGTTATCACGTATGAAGGCACTCATGACATCCACTTATTAATAACGGGAATGGATGTTACTGGGCTAAATGCCTTTAAATAAGATAATAAAAATCAGAAATAATTAAAGTCCTTTCAAACTCGTTTTGAAAGGACTTCTTATTTTATATTGAAAAAATACTTCGTAAATTGTTGAAAATTTCAATTTAATACCCCATGAGTAGTTATCATATCAAAAATTTAGAAGAGTATTATAAAGTTTATCGAAAATCTATACGAGAACCTGAATTATTCTGGGAAGAGATTGCAGAAGAGCATTTTAATTGGTACAAGAAGTGGGATAAAGTGCTGAGTTGGGATTTTAAAAAGCCAGAAGTAAAGTGGTTTGATGGAGCAAAACTAAATATTACTGAAAATTGCATAGATCGGCATCTTCGAACAAGAGGAAATAAAACTGCTATTATATTTGAGCCGAACAATCCCGACGAAGAGGTTCTACATATTACCTATAAAGAACTGTATGAGCGAGTAAATAGACTGGCAAATGTGTTGACAAATAAGGGAATTAAAAAAGGAGATCGTGTCTGTATTTATCTTCCAATGATTCCAGAATTAGCAGTATCCGTTCTTGCTTGTGCACGAATTGGAGCGATCCATTCCGTTGTTTTTGCTGGCTTTTCGGCAACAGCTTTGGCAACAAGAATAAATGATTCAGGCTGTAAAATGGTTCTTACAAGTGATGGGTCCTACAGAGGAAATAAAACTATAGATTTAAAAGGAATTGTTGATGAAGCATTGACTAAATGTCCAGAAGTGAATTCGGTATTGGTGGTAAAACGAATCCATTCTGAAATAACTATGTTAGCAGGTCGTGATAATTGGCTTCAACCATTATTAAACGAAGCCTCTACTACTTACGAACCCGAAATTATGAATGCAGAAGATCCTTTATTTATTTTATACACTTCAGGTTCAACCGGGAATCCAAAAGGAATGGTACATACAACGGCCGGTTATATGGTTTATACTGCCTACACATTTAAAAATGTTTTCAATTATAAAGAAGAAGATATTTATTGGTGTACCGCCGATATAGGGTGGATTACCGGACACAGTTATATTATCTATGGTCCTTTAGCGAATGGTGCAACAACAGTTATGTTTGAAGGAGTCCCTAGTTATCCTGACTATGGTCGTTTTTGGGAAATAGTTGAAAAACACAAAGTTTCACAATTCTATACTGCACCAACTGCTATAAGAGCATTGGCAAAAGAAAAATTAGACTACGTAGATAGATATAATTTATCTTCATTAAAGGTTTTGGGAACAGTCGGAGAGCCAATTAACGAAGAAGCGTGGCATTGGTATAATGACAACATAGGAAAAAAGAAAAGTCCTATTGTAGATACTTGGTGGCAAACTGAAACCGGAGGAATATTAATTTCTCCAATTCCCTACGTAACACCTACTATTCCAACTTTTGCTAGTTTACCATTACCGGGAGTGCAACCCTGTTTGATGGATGAAAATGGAAAGGAAATAAAAACGAATCAAGTAGATGGTCGATTATGCATAAAATATCCTTGGCCCTCCATGGCCAGGACAATATGGGGCGATCATCAGCGTTACAAGGAAACTTATTTTTCTGCTTATGAGAATACCTATTTTACAGGAGATGGCGCCTTAAGAGATACCGTTGGGTATTACAGAATTACTGGAAGAGTTGATGATGTCATTATTGTTTCTGGTCATAATCTGGGAACCGCTCCTATTGAAGATGCTATTAACGAACATCCTGCTGTTGCAGAGTCAGCGATCGTTGGATTTCCAGATGATGTTAAAGGGAATGCCCTATATGGATTTGTTATTTTGAAAGAGACTAGGAAAGACCGAAAACAGGAAAATTTAAGAAAGGAAATCAATCAATTAATTACGGAACACATCGGTCCTATCGCTAAACTCAAAAAAATTCAATTTACTTCAGGACTACCTAAAACACGTTCAGGAAAAATAATGAGACGTATTTTAAGAAAAATAGCCTGCAACGAAACAAAGCATCTAGGTGATACTTCAACCTTATTAAACCCAGAAGTAGTTCAAGAAATTATAGACCATGTGCTTTAAATAAGATAATTACAAAACATGGCATCACAAGAACGAATAACAAAAGCATACCAAACCGCTAGAAGAATTAGCTATAACGATGAATCTAAATTCATTGTTTTTAGCGATGTCCATAGAGGAGATAATAGCTTTGCAGATGATTTTGCTAACAATCGAAATATTTATCATCATGCGCTGAATCATTACTTCAAGAATGGGTTTACTTATTGTGAATTAGGAGACGGCGATGAATTGTGGGAGAATTTAGATTTTAAATCTGTTTTTTATACCCATACCAATATCTATTTTTTGTTAAAAAAATTTTATGATGAAAACCGCCTATATCGATTAATTGGTAATCACGATATGGTGTATCAGAAACAAAAATATGTAGAAAAACATCTATACACCTATTTCGATAAAGTAACTGGAAAAGATCAACCACTTTTTCCAGGAATCACTTTTACCGAAGGACTGATTCTCGAGCATGAAACTAGTAAACAAGAAATTTTTATGCTACATGGGCATCAGGCAGACTGGTGGAATTATCGCGCTTGGAAATTTAATCGATTTATGGTTAGGGCCTTGTGGAGACAGTTACAGATTTTTGGGATTGGCGATCCAACCAGTCCAGCAAAAAACTTTAAAGAGCTCATAAAAGTGGAACGAAGAACTAAAAAATGGATACAAGACAATGACAATCTATTAACAATTATAGGCCATACGCACAGACCTAGATTCCCAAAACCAGGAGAAATTGCTTTTTTTAATGATGGAAGTTGTGTGCATCCCAGAAGCATCACAGGAATAGAGATTGAAAAAGGATGTATTTCACTAATTAAATGGAACATCTCAACCACTAAGGATGGCACCTTGAAAGTTATAAAAGTGGTCCTGGAGGGACCAGAGAAAATAATTGATTACAGATCGGTTATTTAATCAACATTAATTACTTTTTCGATTTGAGGAGCATATTTTTTAATCGTCATTTCAACTCCACTTTTCAAGGTCATCTGATTTACAGAACAGCCTACACATGCACCCTCTAATTGAACTTTTACAATTTTATCATCTTCAATAGAAATTAGAGAAATATCTCCTCCGTCGTTTTGTAAGAATGGACGAATTTCATCAAGTGCCTTTTCAATATTACTTTTTAATTCACTTATCATAAACTAGTTTTTTGAGGATGAACATCCAACCGAATTAGTCATTTGGATAACTTCTGTTGGAGGCAGAATTTCATTTCTATTATTAAGTTCTTTAATTACTTCTTTTGTAATTTTTTCAAAAGCCTTTGCCAAAGGAGTTTCTTCTTGTAATGCCGCTGGCCTTCCTGAATCTCCTGCCTCACGAATACTTTGTACTAAAGGAATTTCACCTAAAAATGAAATGTTTAAATCCTCAGACAAGTTCTTAGCACCTTCTTTACCAAAAATGTAATATTTATTTTCCGGTAATTCCTCAGGAGTGAAATAAGCCATATTTTCTATAACACCAAGAACAGGAACTTGTATGTTTTCTTGCTGAAACATAGCGACACCTCTTCGAGCATCAGCAAGGGCAACAGCTTGTGGAGTACTGACAACGACTGCGCCAGTGATTGGCATCGATTGCATAATACTAAGGTGAATATCTCCAGTTCCTGGCGGTAAATCAATTAACATATAATCTAAATCTCCCCAAGCTGCGTCAAAAATAAGTTGATTTAAAGCTTTAGAGGCCATTGGACCTCTCCAAATTACTGCTTGCTCTGGTGTTGTAAAAAACCCAATTGACAGCACTTTAATACCATAATTTTCAACAGGTTTCATTTTACTTCTACCGTCAATCGTGGTTGATAGTGGACGTTCCTTAACCACATCGAACATTATAGGGATTGAGGGACCATAAATATCTGCATCTAATATCCCTACTTTATATCCTAGTTTAGATAGACTAACTGCTAAATTTGCGGTGATAGTTGATTTTCCTACGCCACCTTTACCTGATGCAACAGCTATTATATTTTTGATTCCAGGGATATTTTTACCCTTAATTAGATTTGGATTTGACGGTTTTGCTGGCGCTTCTACTTTGATGTTTACCATAACTTTTGCTTCTTCTGAAACTTTTTCTTTTATGGTTTTAATGACATCCGCTTCAGCTCTTTTTTTTATGTGCATAGCGGGTGATGATAAAACAAGGTCTACGACAATTTCATCTGCAAACGTCATGACATTTTTTACCGCACCACTTTCGACCATATTCTTTCCTTCACCAGCTACTGTAATGGTTTCTAAAGCTTTTAAAATTTGTTCTTTTTTAAACTTCATTAAATTATATTTCTTTAACTATTTTATATGAGGTATTGGATATTTCTATTTATTTAGATTAAATCTAAAGTACAAATATACAAGTAATTGAAATTTATATTCCTTAAAAAAAACAAAAAACCTACAGAGTAAGATATTTAGAGGGATCCCAAAAAAGTGATTCAAAATTTTTAATTTGATGGTCAAGAACCTCAACTCCTTCACTTTCTAACAATTGTTGCATTAAATTAGTTCCTTCGAAGTGATGCTTACCGCTTAACACACCTATTCTATTGACCACTCTGTGAGCTGGAACTTTAGGATTAACATGAGAAGCATTCATGGCCCAACCAACCATTCTAGCACTCTTTGGAGTTCCTAGATACTTTGCAATTGCACCATAAGAAGTAACTCTGCCGTAGGGGATTTGTTCTGCTACTTGATATACCTTTTCAAAAAATCCAATTTCTTTTACCATTGCATAGTTCTAATAATCTTGAAGAGTGTTAAAACAGAAATAATTGCCGTAGCAGCACCAATTAAATAATTCATATTTAAATTTACATTTTTTTGATTTTCTTTAGGTCTAAAAAACCAAATATACCCTGACATAACTATAAATGCACCTATCACAGAGCCTATAACAGTTGAAATTACACTTAATTGAGTAAAAGAAAACCAATTAAAAGAAGTAAAAGTGATACTAATATACACCCAATAAGGAATTGGTAATAAATTGATAATACTTAATACAAATCCTTTAAAAAAAAGATTGCTTTTTGAGTAAGAAACTTCTTTAACCGGTGCTTTTCTTACATCTTTTGCAATAAAAAAAAAATAGATAGTTATACTTATAAATATTCCAAGAGCTACTTTTTGAAGGATGCTAATTACCTCTGGATTTTTGTCTAAAAAACGTGCAAATACAAGAGCAATTGTTGTTAAAATACCAATTGCAATTGAAACCCCTGTTGCAAAAAGAAAAGCGCTTTTTTTTCCCTGTGTTCTACTAATTTTAGCCGAGTACATATTTAATAAACCTGGAATAAAAGTGGCTATTATGGTTCCAAAAACTCCAAAAAACAAATAGTAAACAAAAGCCATATAAAAATATTATGAATGTAAGATACTCTTTTTCAATTTAAGAGAAATTAAATCGGAGGTAGGTAATTTTTTTACGAATTGCTAAATATTGGCTTTCATAATAAGTTTGGATTTCTGTTACTTCCTTTGGAGCATTTGTGGTCCCATAGACATCGTGATGGGCATATTCAATTTTTAAGCCCAAGCCTTGCAATAACCCTAGGGTATATCCATGCATATATTCGCTATCTGTTTTTAAATGAACTACTCCTTTTGGTTTAAGTATTTTTTTATACTTTTTCAAAAATTCAGGGTTCGTCATACGATGTTTTGTCCTTTTATATTTAATTTGAGGATCTGGAAAAGTAATCCATATTTCGTCTATTTCATTTTCATCAAATAATAAATCTACCAATTCTATTTGAGTTCTTAAAAACCCAACATTAGTGATTTTTTCCTCTAGTGAAGTTTTAGCGCCTTTCCAAAATCGGGCCCCTTTTATGTCAATTCCTAAAAAGTTTTTTTCAGGAAACATCTTGGCTAAATTAAGGGAGTATTCGCCTTTTCCACAACCTAATTCCAAAACTATAGGTTGCTCATTTTTA
>ERZ1048068.863-NODE-863-length-25248-cov-5.757314_pt1 | contig 25248 bp, 22 predicted proteins | sample MGYA00383098_ERZ1048068 | MGnify/ENA primary metagenome ERZ1048068 (study PRJEB29581, sample SAMEA5548368) | metagenome | biome: marine; feature: coastal; material: water | depth 1 m | study: Short-term variability in the microbial, nano- and picoplankton dynamics... | reverse complement strand
ATTCCCATTGGAGTTCTTAATTTCGAAGTATGGAAAATCCAGCCAGAAAATTAGACGAAAGAATAGGGCCAACAAGTCCTTTGCCAACGATACTTCGGCTAAGAAATTGGATTTTTGGTTTGAAGTCACCAAATTTTATTATTAGAATCGGTTTTTATTATTTGACGATAGTCGGAATTATATTTCTGGTTTGGAATGTTTTGAGCTTTATTGCTCTTCAAATGCGATTTTTAGTTCGTGCCAACAAAAATATATCGATTTCTGAGTTTTTATCTGAACGCGCTATCGAATTAGAAATTCATCCTGATTATATTTTGCCGAAGTTACTAACCTATTTTTCTATTGCAGCTATTTGCTGGGGTGTTTTCCTTTTTGCATTGGTCTTGCTTTGGCGCAAGAAAAAAATGTTCTTTTGGGTAGGAGCTGGAGCACTTGTTTTCCATATTGGAATGGGTATTTTTTATATGGGAGGACTCTATTTTTGGGCAGAAATCAGCAACCTAGATAAACTCGTCATTTTCTCGAGTATTGCCGCTTTAGCGTTTTACCGTTTCTTTCAATTTCCTTCCGGAACATCATCTAAATAATGCCGCAAGAGATTTGTCAGGTTGTGGGACGTTTGGTTGTCTCTTGAAATATTCAACTGGCTTAGCGTATAATATAGTTCTCTTTCAGAAAGATGCATTCCAATGAACTTTTCAAGTTCCTCGAGATTCATATAATCCACCAATGGACGTGATTTTTTCGAGTGATGTATCCTGTTGGCCAATTCTTTCGCTGGGCGATTCAAGTAAACTGTCAATCCATTTTTATTTAAAAGTTCCATGTTGTCATTAAAACAGGGTGTGCCACCACCAGTTGAAAGTAAGGCATGTTTTTCTTTTTTGATGAATGAACTCAAGAAGGCCGTTTCCATGCGTCGAAATCCCTCTTCACCATAAGTTTTAAAGATATCAGGGATGGACATTTCAGCTTCCTTCTCAATTTCTTTGTCCATATCAAAAAAGGGTATAGATAAGTGCTTAGCAACCCTTTTTCCTAAGGTGCTTTTGCCTGATGCCATATATCCAACAAAGAAAATTATCATACCTTTCGCTTTCAGAAACAAACCTACGTCTTTTTGCATAATTGTGGTGAATCGACTTTTATTTTCTGTTTAGAAAATGTTTTTTACTTTATTTTGTACTTAAAATCAAAGGCTTATAGAGTTTTAGAAAAAAATAACTAAAAAAAAGCAATTCTGGCCTTGTTGAAAAAAAATATACGTGTATATTTGCAGCCTCAAACAGATGAAATATCCATAAGAAAATTAGGATTCCGTAGCTCAGTTGGTAGAGCAATACACTTTTAATGTATGGGTCCTGGGTTCGAGCCCCAGCGGGATCACAAAAAAAAGGAAAAAAAGGTTTAATCGAAAGATTAGACCTTTTTTGTTTTTAGAAATTTCTTAAGGGGTCGTACATGCATTGAATAGGAACAATACATTCGACCATAGCGAAGAGTGGCAGGTCTGAATCACGAAAAAAAGGGACTAACGAAATAATATGCGTTTGTATCAGATTTTTGAATTTAAGATTGAAAGAAATTATCTAGTTTCAAATTGATGGTAGTTCGGACTAAAATTCGAAAATTTTAGTCCGAAATTTTCACAATTGTAGTTTTATGTAATAAATTACAAATTTTCTAACATATTCCTTCGGATAATTCGTGTGAAATGATTTTTAATAGTTCCAGAAAATAATCTAGATTTCCATTTTGAACTATAAAATAAAAGAATTACAATGTTGGCTTTCATTCCAATAAAAAATCCCGTTTCGGCGAACCAAAACGAGATTTTGAATAATTATATTTTGACTTACAATTCAAATCGAACAGGTAAGGTAATTGATGTTTTTACGTTTTTACCACTTGCATCTTGACCAGGATTCCAAGCCGGCATTTCAGAAACAACTCTCAAAGCTTCGGTAACCAATGAAGGATGACCACCACGACGAGCAATTTGTCTGGAAATACTCCCATCTTCATTGATGATAAATTCAACAAAAATCGTTTCTGTTTTTTTATTCTCTAAAGCATCAGCAGGATAATTTAGGTTCTCTTTCAAATACGCGTGCATCGCTTCTTGTCCGCCAAAAAACTCTGGTTGAACGGAAGGGTTGTAGTCCACATCTTCTTGCAATTGCGCAAAAGCAGAGGCAGTGAACAAAAGTGTCAAAATGCTTAAAAAGAATAAGCTTTTCATAATATGATTAATTTTAATTCTACAATTTACCTAAAAAGGAATGATTTCCTGTATTATAAACGTCATTTTGAGTGAAGGGTTGCTCGTTTCCTTTGAACAGTTCGTTTGACTGCAAAAAAATAAATCAGGAGTACCTAAGACTATTGCTTTTCAAAGAAGGATTCGAATTATTGAAAAAGATAACTAATTCTACAACCCCGCTTTCTGTCTTTCCAATCTCGGTTGCTCGTCCATTCGAATCGTCAAAACACGCATGTATTGTGCAGTTCTACTCTTAGGCCTCATGTTAAATGTTTTTTCGGCGTATTGAATGGCTTGTTGTAAGTTTCCGGACATTTCATTTGCTACAGCCAAGTTGTATGCGCTGCGAAAAGCTTCTCTTCTTTTTCCAGTTTCACCCGTACGCCATATGTTTTCAGCTGTAGTCCAATTGTTTGTTCTGGCCAATTTTGAAGCTACTCTTAAATTTTTGGAACCACTATGATAAATATCTCGTTTTTCGAAGTTAGTGTAAGGGACTAGCATTCTGCCGTATTCGTAACCGGTTCCATATGCTCTTTTTTCAACGTTGTTGGCTCCTTGTAATACCAATGTGCCACCACCGCCACCAGCTCGGTAACCCATCATTTGTTCATCGACGATAACTTTATTGATATTATCATATACTCTATAATAGGCTCGAACTGTTGCAGAACCTTGGTTCGGTGTGTTCGGTATATTAGCACCACCTATAGTTCCGGCTTCATCTGAATCGAAGAATTCACAGGCCACAATCATGTCGCTGCCATTTGCCATGCACAAAGAATCGATTACGGACCAAGTTAAAGCTGGTGGTGTATTTATTATTGTATTTGTTTTCATGTCAACGATTGCGCCAACGGGCAGTAAGCGATCTCCTTGTGTTAATGCAAGCTGAATACCATTTAAAGCAGCTTTAGCTCCCAATCTATCTGCCATGATGGATTCACCAGAAATTATGCCCTCTAGCACACTTCCAACCGTTGTAGCTCCTTTTTCCGGAATCGTTCTATTGACCAAAGTTACTCGTTTTACCTCCGGCCGAAGTTCTATAACTGCTGGGTGTTCTACTTTTATTCCAACGGTTTTATAGGTGGAACAAGATCCAAGTATCAGGGTAATAATTAATAGTATTGTTAATTTCATAATTGCTTGTTTTACTTATTATTTATTTTATTTGCTATAAATGTTTCAACTACAAAATCTAAGCCAAAAAAGAATGAGTCTAAAGATACACTTCTTCTCATTCATATGTAATAAATTCTTATGCTTCCTTTTTCAAATGAACATCCATTTGAGGGAAAGGAATACCAATATTATTTTTCGCAAATTCTTTGTAAATATTTTCTTGCATGTCGTAATGAATACCCCAATAGTCTGATGTTTTACACCATGGTCGAACAGTAACATTCACACTGGAGTCTTCTAAACTACATAATGCAATAAACGATGCAGGTTCTTCTAGAAGGCGTGAATCATTGATAAGAATGGTGCGAATCACGCCTCTTACCTTGTCGTAATTACCACCATAGTTAAACCCGAAAACCAAATCAACTCTTCTAATATATTCTCTTGTATAGTTTACAATGTTTCCATTGGCCAAGGGTCCGTTCGGTAATAACATAGCTCGGTTATCTGCCGTTAAAACAACGGTATTGAAAATGTGCATTTCTTTAACAATTCCTTTTTCACCTTGTGCATCTATAAAACCTTCCACTTTAAATGGTATGAAAAACAGAATCATGACTTCATCTGCATTATTTCCCAATGCACCTGAAAATGCCATTCCAATGGCTAATCCCGCCGCACCCAAAAGTGCAATGAAAGAAGTTATTTCAATACCCATTTGGCTAGCTGCCAATAGTGCAACCAACATTTTCAATGTTGTGGTAGCAACAATTTATAAAAAGCTTGATAGACCTGAATCCATATTACTTTTCTTCAATCCTTTATGAATGAGTTTCGAAAGTCTTTTCGTTAACCAAAACTCAATTACTAATATGGCAATGGCTACTAATATTACACCACCACTTTTGACCAACCATCCTTAAATATCGGTACTTTATATTCCCAACATGCTTTCTATTTTATCTATCACTTTTTTGTTATTTTTGCTTGTAAGTGTGCTTTTTTTTGAAAAAGGATGCAAGATACATCACTTTTAAAGACAACTCAAGAAAATAACATGTTTTTCATTTTGTCAAAAATTCTTCTTTTTCTAACAAAACCCTTCATTTGGATTCTTGTTCTTTTTGTGACTGGTTACTTTTTTAAAAAGTGGAAATACGCTAAAAAAGCATTAGGACTTTCATTGATATTTCTTTTCTTCTTTTCTAATTCAGTGATTCAATTAGAGTTTTCTCGATTGTGGGAAGTGCAAGGAAAGAAAATTGAAACACTCGGCACGTATGACTGTGCTTTAGTTTTGACTGGTATGGCCAGTTATAATAACGACCTAAACCGCCTTGAGTTAAATCGGAATGGTGACCGTATCTGGCAAGCAATGGATTTGTATCGATCTGGAAAGGTGAAGAAAATTATGATTTCGGGAGATTCAGGTCATTTAACCGACAAAGGATTACATGAGGCGCAACAACTCGCCATGGTTTTAGAAAGGAATGGAATTCCGACTGAAGATGTGATCATGGAATCAAAATCACAGAATACCTATCAGAACGCTCTTGAATCGGCAAAAATAATTAAGACTAAGCATAAGAATTGGAAAAAAATACTTTTGGTTACTAGTTCTACCCACATGCGCAGATCAATGGCTTGCTTTAAAGAACAAGGAATTATTTGCACTCCATTTTCGACGAATTTGGACACCGGCCCGACAAGGGGATATTTCTTTGAACAGTATCTTCTTCCCAATATTGGCGCTCTTGAAGCGTGGGAGAATATAACGAAAGAGTGGGCTGGATTTGTGATGTATAAGCTAATGGGCTATTTATAGCCACTAAAGTATCACTTCACATTTGTCGGTGTTTACCCATTTACTCCACGTTTTATTGTATCCGTGAATTTCTTTGGTGTCGACGCCCTTAGTGTTGACAATACCACCGCCGTTATTCGCCCAATTGAATAGACCTCCATACAAGTTCTTCACATTTTTAAATCCCTTTTTCTTCAATTGTTCTGTGAGTTTTCCGCTGCGATAACCAACTGAACAATATATCACTATCGTCGCTTTCTTGTCCTGTTTGTTGATTTTAGTCCAATCAATATTGTCGTAACCTACCCAAATAGCGCTATAAATATGGCTAACTTGGTATTCCTTTAATTCCCGACTGTCCAAAAAGATGATTTTTTCTTTCTTTTTTTGAAGGGCTTGTACCTCGGTCATGGAAATGATTGGTGCTTTTTTACCTGCCATATTTATTGCCATTTTTTCAAATCCTTCCGGATTTTGACCGCAAGCGGCAAAGAGAATGGTGAATAAAAATAAAAGAGATAATAAAAGTCGCATGTTGTATTTTTTAATTAGACGATTTTTCAAAGTATTACTTACAGAAATCGAACCAAAACTAATCGATTTGCCATTTTATAATTTTTCGATCATCCGAAGTGCTAAGGAATTGATTTTCATTTACTAAACAAAGCGAATTGACAGAATGTTTGTGTCCGCCCGTTTTATTCTCCAATTTTTGTTTGAAGGAATAGGTGAGGTCGTCCCATATTTTTATCGATTTATCTCGACTGGCCGAAACAATTGTTTTTCCTTCATTGATTAGCAGTAGGTCGTATATGGCGAAGTTGTGCGCCGGAATAGACTCCAGTAATTTCTCGGCTTGCCAATCCCAAATTTTTAGTAATCCATCCTTTCCACCAGAAATCAATTTATTTTCGTCTAAGGCCGAAAAAACGGAACAACAAGATCCGTTTTCGTGTCCCGGTAAAGTGCCGATTTCATTAAAATACTGCGTCTCAAAGATTCTGATTTTTTCATCCTGTCCGTGTACGACAATCAATTTCCCATCCGATTTGGCATTTATTTTTCGTATTTTTCCACAGTTTAGGGGAAGAAAGAGAACCAAATCTAAATTTTTTGAATTCCAAATGGACAAGTTTCCTTCTGCATCACCCGCTACAATGAAGTTTGTAGTGGGCACTTCCACCAAGGAAAATAGTGCGCTTCGATGTTGCTGGTAGAACTTAACTTCTTTTTTTGTAGAAAAATCCACTATGTGAAGATCGCCAGATGACAAGCCAAACCACAAATGATTATTGGCAGAAACCACAGAATAGGGTGGAGTGGAGCATTTTACTGCAAATCCATCTTGTTCAAATGAGGTTAAATCCCACTGTACAACATATCCATCTGCACTGGCAGAAAATACTTTGTTGTTTCTTTTTTCAAGATCGTAAATAGCACCGGAGTGCCCAGAGATTTTACCGATTTTAGAGACCACTAATCTTCTGTCTCTTCAACTTCTTCTTCGTCAACGACTTGTTTTAGACGTTCTGCATAATCAGCCGGAAGACTTTCGAAGAATGTATCGCCACGCAATCCAAGACGTAAACATTCCAAAGGAATCATTTCGTTTGGCGCAATGTTTCCAAGATTAACGTTCGCTCCAAATAGCTTGATGAACCAAACTTGTTGGTTTTTAATGGGTGCTTCCCACATGATATCGTTGGGATTAACCTTGGCGATGATTTTGTTTATCAAGAAGGTGTGTGCCGTTCCGTTAGGTCTAAAAATTCCTACAGTACCAGATTCACGTCCCTCTGCAATTACCTTCCAAGAACCAGCTTCCAATTCAGTGCTCATCATTTTGATCCATTTGGCTGGTGAAATGATAATTCCTGAATCTTTTGAGCCCACTTCAGAAAGTACAGTTCTGTCTTTTGACATTTTATGTATCAACTCACATTTTTCATCATGATTAATAATGATAGAACCATCGGAAATTTCGGCTAAATCCAATTTGTATTTATCAATGAAACGGATGTATTCGTCATACATTCCTCGCGCATAGAAAATTTCAAATAAAGTTCCACCGAAGTAAGGACGAATATTTGCCTCTTTGTATAATTTTATTTTTTCCTCCAAGTTCTTGGTTACCATCGAGGTTCCAAAACCAAATTTTATTACATCTGTCAAATGTCCATTTGCTTCAATAAAGTTTTCTGTTTCACGAAGGCTCAAGCCTTTGTCCATCATCATTGTAATTCCCGAGTTACGAGGTTTGGATTCTCGCTTGGGCATGAAAGGTAATTCAAAATTTGTGTGATCGTTATTCATCAAATAAGTCTGTAAATGCGTTAATTGTTTTTAATTCTTCGTTGATTTCAAAAATTTCTTTCGCTGTATTGGAATCTTCCAGAAAATAAGATCGAAAAGCATAAACGGATTCAGTCTTCTTTCCTAATTTCCACAATACGTTGACTAATATAATTGTAAAATAGCGATTCTCGCCGTAATTTTTTTTGAAATCGTTCATAAAAGCCAATGCTTCCTCTGGTTTCGTTTCAAGAATCATGTCCATACAATTGGTCAGTGTTTCTTCATCTGTCCCATCAATGAAAAGTGCTTTTTTATAGTTCTCTTCAGCAAGAACGTACTCTTCTAATTTTTCATAGGCTCCTGCAAGAACATGATACATGCTTGCATTGTCTGGATCCAATTCAATTGCTTTTAAAATGAAGGGCAAAGATTCGAATGTATTTCCTTCTAAATCTTGCACTATTCCCATTCCCAACCAGGCATCTGGCAGCATAGGGGCCAACTCCATCGAACGTTGGTAATGCAATTTGGCAAGAGGAAGTTGTTCCAATTGCTCGTAAGCTTCGCCGATATAACATAATGCTACTGGGTCGTCACCATCCAAGCGCATGCACTCCTCAAAGCTTTCGACAGCTAGTTTATATTTTTCCATTGACAAATATGCATTCCCCAAGTTGAAATGAGCAGGGCCAAAATCGGAGTTAATGATCAAACAGTAATCATATGCCCAAATGGCTTGTTCGAAATTTTCAACTTTCGAATATACGTTTCCTAAATTGTACCAAGAAGTATATGAATAGGGGTTTTCGTCTATGAAATCGGTGTAACTTTTAATGGCACTTTCATGCTCATTCAATTGATCATAACAATACGCCAATTCATAAATTGCTCCTTCATTTGTTGGATTATGCTTCATCGCTCTTTTCAGAACGTCGATGGCTTTTTTATAATCATTGGCATTTTCATGCTCCATTGCCAAGTCCAAGAAAATTTCATCCTTGTCTTCGTCTTCTGCCTTAATCAAAGAAGCTTCAAAGAATTTAATGGCTCTTTTGCTATCTTTTAATTGCGAGAAAATGGACGCTTTGGTCAATAACCATTCGGTTTCCTCACCTATGATTTGCTCAATATCAGAAAGCACATTCAATGCATCTTTTAATTTCCCTGTAGCTGAAAGAGCTTGGGCCATTCTTAATTTAAAAATGGGTTCGAAGGAAAATAAAGAGAGCGCGTATTCTGTACAGAACAAGGCTTTGTTGTACTGACCACTGATTAAATAATGGTCTACTATGGCTTCAAGTCGGTCAACATCAAGATATTGCATGTTGCCGCCTTTGAGGTATTTTTCGAATTTCTCTAGGTCCTTAGAAATGTCCCTTTCAAAATTTTCATCTTCATTGTCAAACATACACGTTTACTTTGCAATTGAAGGTAATCAATTTCTGACCTTGCATCACGACAAGTTCATGAAAGATTATCAACAGGCGATTGAATATAAAACGTAAAATGTGCCCAGATCAGCATGAAGAGAGCACATTTTAGTATGAATAAGTTATTTGTTTGATCTTTTACGATCAGCTTCTTTCAAAAGAATTTTACGGATTCTCAAGTTTGATGGCGTTACTTCTACGTACTCATCACCTTGAATATATTCCAAACATTCTTCCAAAGAGAACAATTTAGGTGGAGCCAAACGAACTTTATCATCTGCACCCGAAGAACGCATATTTGACATTTTCTTCATTTTCGTAACATTGACGTTCAAATCACCAGCACGAGAATTTTCTCCAATTACTTGTCCTTCGTAAATCTCTTCATTTGGTCCGATAAAGAATGTTCCACGCTCTTGAAGGTTATTCAAAGAGAAAGGAATAGACTTACCAAGTTCCATTGAAATCAATGATCCATTTTGACGTCCTGGAATTTCACCTTTGTACGGTTGGTACTCCAAGAAACGGTGTGTCATAATTGCTTCACCAGCCGTTTGTGTCAATAAATAATTTCGCAATCCGATGATCCCTCTTGATGGAACGTGGAATTGGATAACCATACGATTTCCTTTCGGCTCCATATTGGTCATTTCACCTTTTCTCTTCGTTACCGCTTCAACAGCTGTTCCTGAATTGATTTCTGGTAAATCGATCGTCAATTCTTCAATTGGCTCACATTTAACACCGTCAATTTCTTTGATAATTACTTGAGGTTGACCTACTTGTAGTTCATATCCTTCACGACGCATTGTTTCGATCAAAACGGACAAGTGCAATACACCACGTCCAGCAACCAACCATTTGTCGGCTTTGTCTGTAGCAGTAACACGCATCGCTAAGTTTTTCTCCAACTCTTTCTCCAATCGTTCAGAAATGTGGCGAGAAGTTACCTTCTTACCTTCTTTTCCAAAGAAAGGGCTGTCGTTGATAGAGAATAACATGTTCATTGTTGGTTCATCAATACTGATTGACGGCATCGGCTCAGGATTCTCTGCATCACATAGAACGTCACCAATTTCAAATCCTTCGATACCAGTTACGGCACAAATATCACCAGCTTGAACTTCAGAAACCTTAATTCGCTCAATTCCTTCGAACACGTACAATTCTTTGATACGGTGTTTTTCTTGCGTTCCGTTACGTTTTCCAACTATAATCGTCATGTTTTCTTTCAATTCACCACGGTTCAAACGACCGATAGCGATACGTCCAACATAGGTTGAGAAATCAAGAGAGGTAATCAACATTTGTGTATTTCCTTCTGGAATTGGTTTCGGTGGGAAATAGTTCAAAATCTCATCCAAAAGAGGAGTAATGGTGTCTGTTGGCGTTGTCCAATCTGTTGACATCCAACCGTTTTTCGCTGAGCCGTAGATTGTTGCAAAATCCAATTGTTCGTCATTGGCATCCAATTCAAACATCAAATCGAATACCTTCTCATGTACTTCTTCTGGTGTACAGTTTTCTTTGTCCACTTTGTTGATGACCAATAAAGGTTTCAATCCTAGTGCCAAAGCTTTTCCTAATACGAAACGAGTTTGAGGCATTGGTCCTTCAAAGGCATCTACCAACAAACAAACTCCATCTGCCATGTTCAATACACGTTCCACCTCACCACCAAAATCGGCGTGACCAGGTGTGTCGATGATATTGATTTTTGTGTCTTTATAAACAACGGATACGTTTTTGGAAACGATCGTGATACCACGTTCACGCTCCAAATCGTTGTTGTCCATAATCAAATCACCAGTTGGACGTTCTCTTTCGTTATCCAAGCTTCCTGCTTCAATCATACGGTCAACTAATGTCGTTTTTCCGTGATCGACGTGTGCAATAATTGCAATGTTTCTAATTTCCATTAAATATTATGCTAAACTGTTTTTAATCTCTTCTTCTTCTAGAACCTGCACCACCTTCGCGACGAGCACCAAATCCTCTTTTTTCTCCAGAACCACCTTCAGATTTTCCTTTGAATCCACCTTCGCTTCTGCGATCGCTTCCTCCTTCAGATGAACGTCCTTTGAATCCGCCACCGCTACTTCTGCGGTCGCTATCTCCTTCAGATCTTCCTTTGAAACCACCTCTTCGGTCGTCACCATCGTTAGATCTTCCTTTGAATCCGCCTCCAGAACGACGATCATCGCCACCTCTTCGGTCACGGTCACCGCCAAATGTTCCTCTTCGTGCCCTGCTTCCACCGCCTGAGCGTCCACCATTAGATCGTCCACCTCTTTCACCGCCGCCTCCGCCACCAGACTTGGTAACTTCAACATTCATTTGTGAACCTTCGAAATCAGCACCGTTGGTTTTTTCAAGAATAGCTTTAACGTTTGCGTCATCTGCCTCAAAGAAAGAGAACGATTGTGTAATATCAATTCGTCCTATGCTTGAGCTATCTAATCCAGTAGAATCGCAAATAGTTCTCAATAAACCACCAGGATTTAATCCATCACGTTTACCAAGACTAACGAAGAAACGAGTTTTACCCACTTCTCGACGATCTCTTGAACTACGCGGTTTTCTATCACCCCTGTCACCACGATCTCTACCGAAGGTCAAATCTTTACCTTCTTTATTGCGTGAAGATGCATTTAAGTCACCTGCTTTACGGTAATAATCAAGGAAACGATTGAATTCAGCGGATACGAATTTTTTAATTAAATCTTCTTTCGAAATGTCTTCGAATGAACTATAAATCTGCGGTAAAAACGCTTCGATTTCTTTTTCATTTACTTCCGTAGCGATGATTTTGCTCATCAATTTTGTCAATTGAACGGCACAAATATCTTCTGGGCTTGGAATGGTTCCTTTTGTGAACTCCATTCGCATTTGTTTTTCGATAGCTCTAATCTTACCGTTTTCACGTGTGTTGATTAAAACCAAAGATTCACCTTTCTTACCAGCACGGGCTGTACGACCACTTCGGTGCGTATAGTTTTCCATGTCATCAGGAAGGTTATAGTTGATTACGTGTGTAATATCATCGATATCTAAACCACGAGCGGCAACATCTGTTGCTACTAATAATTGTAAGTCTTTGTTACGGAAACGATCCATTACACGATCACGTTGTGCTTGCGATAAATCTCCGTGTAGCGGCTCAGCATTGTAACCTTCGCGACTCAATTTCTCAGCGACGGAAGCTGTTTCATGTCTTGTTCTACAAAAAATTAAACCGTAAATATTTGGATTGGAATCAATCAATCTTTTGACTGCTCCATAACGATCTCTTTCCATCACACTATAATAGACGTGATCGATGTTTTCGTTAGTTTGGTTCTTGTGTCCAATAGAAACCTCTAATGGATTTGTTTGATAGCTTTGAGAAATTTTGGCAACTTCCTTTGGCATTGTAGCAGAGAACAACCAAACATTTTTCGTTTCTGGTGTTTGGCTCAAAATAAGATCGATATCTTCTTTGAAGCCCATGTTTAACATTTCATCTGCTTCATCGAGCACGACGTATTCGATTTCTTGCAAACGAATTGCTTTTCTTTTTACTAAGTCCATTAAACGTCCTGGAGTAGCCACAATAATTTGTGCTCCGCGTTTGATGTCCGTGATTTGTTTCCGAATATCTGTTCCACCATAAACTGCTACGGTGCGCAATTTGGTGAATTTGGAAAATGATTCAATGTCTCTTGAAATTTGCAAGCAAAGTTCACGAGTGGGGCAGATAACCAAGCCTTGCGGGATATTGGAATCTTCGTCGATGTTGTTAATCAATGGGAGGCCAAACGCTGCGGTTTTTCCTGTTCCTGTTTGGGCCAATCCTACGAAGTCACTATGTACACCTAAAAGGTGTGGAATAGCTTGTTCCTGTATGGGAGTTGGTGCTGAAAAACCCAGTTCTTCAATCGACTTCAGCACCTCACTCTTGAGCCCGAGCTCTTTAAAGGTCATTCTATATTTTTAAAATTGGGTGCAAAGATACGTATTTAAAGTGGTATGAAAAACTTTATTTCAAAATGCGGAATCGTACGGTATTCTTATAAAAGAAAGGAGTGGGTGAGAGCTTGACTTTGGAGTAACTTTCTATCTGCGATCTACGTAAGAGAATTAACAAAACAATAACGATGAGAATAACTTTTAATGCACCTTTTACCTTGTGGTTCAGTTTTATCGCCATTGGAGCTTTAATTCTTCAGGTTTTACTAGGTGTCAATTTTACATTTACCGTTCTAGATGGACAATTCAATTTTAGAGATTGGACGGATTACGTTTCACTTTTCGGTTACATTTTTGGTCATGCCAATTGGGCGCATTATTTGGGGAATTTCAGCATTATCCTTTTGGTAGGGCCGATATTAGAAAAATCTCTTGGCGCTAAGAAATTGGCGATTTATACGGGGATCACCACTTTAGTGATAGCTATTATTCATATTCTCTTTTGGGATCATGGTTTGATAGGTGCGAGTGGCGTGGCGTTTATGATGATCGTTCTCGTTTCATTAGTGGGGCGAAAAGGCAATGAAATTCCTTTGACGTTCATTCTAATTTTTATTCTATTCGTTGGGAAAGAATTTCTCAGTTCCTTTGATGACGATCAAGTTTCGCAATTCGCACATATTTGTGGAGGAGCAATGGGTGTCGTTTTGGGAATGTGGAAGCGATAATTGACGTTTAACGAATTCTATCGTTTGTCCAATACCGCTTGACGAGCCTTGTGAATATAATAAAAGGTTTGGTCAATCGTCTGATACTGCGCATTTGGAGTAGGGCCAAGTGCCGGAGCTCCAACTATGTATCCCTGCGCATCAATCAAAACATAACTTGGGTAATTTGTGATTCTAAATTTACTGATGAATTCATCGGTAGAAGGCATGCTGAAAACATCCCACTGAATGGATTGAATATCTGCATACTCCGATTCCTTCAAATCTCCGTTGTCAACTGCAATTGTTAGAAAATGTAAATCATTGATGTACTTTTTGTGCATTTCCTTTAGAAGCAATAATTCTTTTTGGTTATTGGGACTTTTCGGGTCGTAAAAATGAATATACAAGTGTTTGCCTTTGTAATCCATATAAGTCTTGCTCACCTTGTTGTCTTTGAACAAGACGAAATCTGGAGCTTTACCGCCTTGCACTAATTCTGTTAGACGGCTATAGACATTCTTAGCGATAATCTCGTTTTCACGGAACAAACACTTTTTGCTCAAACTATCAAGTATTGTGTTTATGTTAGTTTGTGGAAAGTCGTCACTGTAATACACTTCTGAAAGTGCCTGAATCATCACCATTTCACGTAAGCGAAGGTTTTTAAGGGCATAATCTGACCCCAAAGCTTTCATTATTGCTGTTGGGCTGCTCTTAACAACCCCCAAGTATACTTCATTGTTTGCCTCGTTACTAAGTCTTGGAATGTAATCCGCGTAGTACTTCTTGATGTAGTTCATGTAGGCATCATTCTCATAATAAACGGCTGATGGCTTAATGTAAAAGTCGTATTTCTCAAAGCGATTTCGCGTTCCAGTAAAAGAAATTTCATCCAATTGCGCCATCGAAAATTTTACAAAATTTAGAAAGAAGATACTCGAATCGCCTTTATACGCGTTTTCTACATACATCTTAAATGTATCGAGTTTATCACCGAAGCGGGCAGGATCCTTGAATTTTAAATCATAATACCGCGCCATGTATTCGTCTGTCCATCTTTGAAACGCGAGAATTTTATAATTGATATCTGTTGGTCCGATATTGAAGAACTTGATCTCGACCTGATTTCCCGTTTTTACTTCTGGGTCATTTGGATTTTTATTGGGATAGAAAACGTCGTATTTCTTGCCTGGTTCCACGTACATCCAACCTCTGTTGTTTAGGCCGCGAACCACAATTCGTTGTGTTTGGTCTAAATGAAATTCGGCAGTAAAGGTACTGTCCGCTTTAACCGTCGTTTTTCCGATAGTCAATTCTATGTTGCTGTAATAATCCTCAATTCTATTAAAAGAGATTTCTTTTCCCACATAGTCGGGGGCAAAGCCTTCTATTTTTACTGTATTCGTTTGACTGTAAGAGGTTAAAACGAAAAGAAAAGCCAATGTGAAAAGGCCACTTTTTAAAGAAATATGTAAATTCAATTGATACATGGGTTTAGTGCTTCGTCATTAACGAATGTGTCCTTGCGAATATTGTACCACGTTTAATGCAATAGTTCGGCATTGGTCACGAATTTACCGATGTTTCCTTTGTTTCGGTGGATTTCACGTACGATATTCGAATTAATAGCTGCGAATTTTTGCTCAGTGAGTAAGAATACGGTTTCGATTCCAGAACTCAATTCAAAGTTCATGTGCGCAATAGGTTTTTCATAATCGAAATCTTTTGAATCGCGTAAACCTCGTAGGATATATTTCGCACCGATCTCTTTTGCAAAATCGATGGTCAGTTTTTGGTACGTATGCACGGACACATTTTCCATGTCCACAATCAAACTCTTTACATGTGCTATTCTGTTTTCCAATTCAAAATAGGATTGTTTGCTTGAATTGATTCCTATGCCAATAACGATTTCATCAAAAAGGTTAACAGCTTTTCGGATTACCGCCTCGTGGCCTTTGGTAAAGGGATCAAAACTTCCGGGGAAAAGAGCAATTCGTTTCATGGCGTCAAAATTATTATAACGAAGTTAATCTTTATTGCAGAAACGAAAAATGAACAGCGCCGTATTTTCGTTCAAAATCGAAATTGGGATGGTCGGATAAGCTTGTCTTCTTGCCATGCTCTATGATTATAATCCCATCTTCGTTCAATAAATTTCGCTCGAAGATTAGATTTGCAATTTCTTCGTGTATGTTCACATCGTAAGGCGGGTCAGCGAAAATCATATCAAATTTCATCACTGTTCTTTCCAGAAATTGAACTGCGTCACTTTTGAGGACAGTCAATTCATCGCTTACATCAAGTTCTTTCGCCAATCCTTGCAGATACTTTACCACCCTAAAATTTTGATCAATCGCCAAGACGTTTCCTACGCCACCAGAAACAAATTCCAATGAAATGTTTCCTGTCCCACAGCATAGATCTAGAATCTTCTTTCCATCCAAATCAAATCGATTGTCTATAATGTTGAAGAGGGCTTCTTTAGAGAAATTAGTTGTTGGTCGGGAGTTAAATCCCTTGGGAACTTTCACGTGTCGTGACTTAAGTTTCCCTCTGATTATACGCACAAAGTCTGGTATTGGTGAATCAAATCGGGTTCGATTTGTGTCTTGATATTTTTGAAAGAGGGAACTTTATCGAATAAGTCTTTGGCTAATTTCGCACAGTTATTTTCTTCTAATAAGAAAGGAACAATACTCATTTGTCCATTGTCTTCCGTCCAATTGTTCTGTTGGAGTAGGTGAGCGACATGATAAATGATGTCCTCAACAGTTTGGTAATCGAAGGTGTTGTAATATTTCAACTCCGTATCCTTCACGGCGGCCAAAATGAAATGATTTTCTTGCAAGGAAAGCACCATTTTTAATCGGTAACTCGGCCCTTCCAATAATCCACGAATTATATGTGTTCCTTCATTTTGGAGTAACATTCTGGGAAAACGAGTGACGAAAAATGACTTAACCCAAACAGGTATTTCAAATATGTTGACACCTAAAAATTCAGGTATACGGTTAAAATCAATGTCGTTTTCGGGTGTTTCTTTTCCAAAAGCCAATTCAAAAACCTTTTGTGGTTCTATTTCAGAAAAGACCGCATTTGGTAAAAGCGTTGTTTTATGACTGAACCAAGAAAGAGAATACTCATCCCAATCCAAGGCTCTGAAATCAGTTTTGCTTAGAAAGACATCCAATTGGTCTTTGTAACCAAAGTCGGTTTTGTCCTTGAAAATAAAAGTAAATTGTTGTTCGGGTGTTTGGTCGATCATCCGCACAAATCGAACGGCGTAACGATTGATATCAACAACAAGCTGTTTTTTTGACATTTAATTTCCCTCCCAAGAACCTCCTGTATCGTTAGTTGTCAATGATCCGAAGGTCAGTTCCTCTGGTTGCGTACCTTCGATTTTCGCCAATGGTAGTTTGCCTGATACTTTAATTACTGGATATTCTGTTTCGCCAAGTTTCACTTTCTTTTTGGTTTCCAAGTTCCATTTTTTCTTCGTTCCCGGTATGTAAGGAAGAGAATCGGCAGAAAAAGCTCCATAACCAGCAACTTGTCTTGCTTCGGTATACGAGCGTGTTTGAAATTTCGATTGTAAGAAGCTTACCATAACGGTATCTCTTTTAAAGTTGCTTAAACCTTCTCCTGGATTAGGTCGTTTAGATAGTCTTAAAGCTTCTAACTCGGTCATATTGTTATCAATCGCACGATTGTCACCGTACAGGAAAGCACGTTCATCTTCAGTAATTCTTCTGCTTGGTACCGTTCCTTCCATTTCTACAAAGGGAACTTTTCCATTATTGATAAAATCAATTAAATCATCCCATGTAGCCGCATAGTATGCGTTTTCCTCCATGTAGGCTTTTTGAGCAGTGCGAATATCTTGTAGATTGTAAGTCGCCTTACCATAGGTCATATTGTACTTTTTGATATGTCGATTAGTATTAACCACCGATGCTGTAGAAAAGTACAAAGTTCCAATAGCACCAACAAATGCAACACCACCTAGAAAAGTCAATATTTTCGTTGAAATAACTCCTGAGCTATACAATAGTGTCAAAATCCCCGCAATAAACATCATAACCGTTGCGATTAAAAAAGTTTTGTTTTGAGGTGAGGCGAATACCAAGAAGATCATTCCAAACGCTAGCAATAAAAATAAAGCTGGTACCGAATACTTTTTTAAAAGAAGAGTTAAATTGTTCGTCATTTTATATTGGATTCTATATACTAGACAAAACTACAATTTTTTCGTTTCTACCAAAGGTCAATGGATAGTTTTTTTAAACCTTTTACTCAATAGGCCATACCCTTCCCATTTCTAGTATATTTGAGCACACAAGTATTCGATTTGAACAAAGAAGCATTTTCATCCCTTTTTCGCAGTCATTTTGCCATGGAATTGACGGATGACCAGCACACTTTGCTACGGGCATTAATCGAGTTTTCTTTTGAACGAGAAAAGCTGTCGTTGTTTGTATTGAAAGGGTATGCGGGTACAGGGAAGACGTCCATGCTAGGTGCCTATGTGAAGACTTTGACAGATGCGAAAGCACGCGTAAAGTTGTTGGCGCCGACAGGACGAGCCGCCAAGGTTTTGGCTCAGAAATCGAGTCAGTTTGCCATGACAATTCACAAATTAATTTACCGAAGAGCCTTGTCGGCAGATGGCGCATATCGGGTTTCAATTACCCCAAATCTGTATAAAAACACATTTTTTATTGTCGATGAAGCCTCGATGATTGGCGATTACACCTTGCAAAATGATGGAGCTGTGAGTGCGCAAAATTTGTTGGATGACTTATTGGAATATGTTTATTCTGGCGAAGGTTGTCGTTTAATTCTTCTGGGAGATGAAGGTCAGTTGCCACCCGTTGGTTCTGATTTTTCACCTGCGTTAAATGCAGAATATCTGCAGCAACATTATCCAAGATTAACTATAAACGAGGTGCGTTTGAATCAAGTGGTGCGCCAGACTGAAGGATCGAGTGTCTTGAAAAACGCGACCGATTTGCGGTCTGCAGCAGAGGGTGAATTTCCAAGTTTTGTAATTGTGGCAAAGGGAGATTTGATTCGCTTGCCTGGAGAAGAGGTCCAAGATGAAATAGAGCGCTCGTATCAAGAGGTAGGGAAAGAAGAAACAATTATCATTACTCGCTCAAACAAAAGGGCAAACGCTTACAATCAGCAAGTTCGCGGCCGTGTTATGTGGTTTGAGGAAGAATTGTCGTCAGGTGATTTACTTATGGCTGTCAAGAACAACTATTATTGGTTATCCGACGAATCCTCCATGGGATTTATCGCCAACGGTGAAATACTCCTCGTGAAAAGAGTTATGCGCACAGAGGAACTGTATGGCTTCCGTTTTGCCCATGTTCGGGTAGATTTTGTCGATTATCCGACAGAAATTGAAAAGGAAATTATCGTTCTGCTGGACACTTTGACTGTCGAAGCACCAAATTTACCTCGTGATGAGATGAAAAAACTTTTTTTTGAAGTAGGAGAGGACTATGCCGACGAAAAAAACAAACGAAAACGGTATGAGAAGATTTTAAAGAACCCCTATTTCAATGCGCTTCAAGTGAAATATGCATACGCCGTTACCTGTCATAAATCGCAGGGTGGACAATGGGCCAATGTGTTCATCGATCAAGGTTATTTGTCGGAAGAAATGTTGGATTCAGGTTACTTTAGATGGTTATACACGGCCTTGACAAGAGCGACTGAAAAGGTTTATTTGATGAATTTCAACCCGAAGTTTTTTGGGGAAGAATCAGATTAAATTTTAACCTTCAAAGAATTTGTTCCTACGCTTATTTTGGTTTTTTGCACCTCCTTGTTGAACCGGTCGATCACAATTTTCGCATCCGTTCGTGATAAGTATTGACCTGCCAATGTATTGACTTCGTTTTTCAGTTTTCTCAAAATCGTTAGTGTTCGCATGGCACTGAGCATTTCATTTTTACTCCAATTGTTGGACGTCATTTGGTTTGCAAGTTCAGAGTTCTCCAATTTTAAATTCGATTGAACAGGATCTGTAAATGAGTTGATTTCCAGCTGGATCTCACGCCCCAAATTGATGTACACTTCGGATAAACGCAATCTGCGATAGGATTCATCCATTTTGTCAGAAGAGTAGTTTTCTTCTTCCTCCTGCGGATTCGTCTTTTTCACTTTTACACCATTCCATTCACCGACACCATTCCCTCGGGCGACTATAGAAAAATCGACTTTTTTATCTAACAATCCTTCGAAAAACAATTGCATCGCCACACTATCTTTCGGTTGAAGCAATTTGTCCGATAAATCAAATTTGTCCGATTCAAATATATCATGCAGTTGTAATTGCAAACGCGCATCATAATTTGGTGTTGCGCCGGCAACGTTAATGTGCAGCATTACTTCATCTGCCTCATTAGAAAGTGAGGAAACGGGAATCGCAATTAAGCGCACATCAAATGCAGTGGTGTCAGCGGTTTCTTTAAATACAAACTCCTGTGTTTTGATGTCGAATGTGTTAGAATCGGTAAAAAAGTACAGTCCACCCTCCTCCGTGTATGGAACAGGTTTGCGACCAAAGTTTTGTTTGTAATAGTCTAATTTGAACTGGTATTTGGCCATGACGTTCATCGCTTCTAGTTTTTGTTCTTCCAATTCAACGATTTTCGCTTTATACGCTTCAAATCTTCCGTAAAGTCCAACGATAGAATTTTGAGATTCTTTCTTTTGTTTTTGATTGCTATTGGTTGTAGGTTGATAATCTTTGAGTGTTTTGCTTTTGCGACGGTCTTTTTTAATCTTGCGCGAAGTCTTTGAACTCGTTTTTATAGGAGTATACCCCAAGTCACTGTGACTTTTCTCCGCTTTTTCGATTTTCAATTCCGTCTCGTCCCGCTTTTTGGTATTATATTCGATCCAATAATCGAAGCCTTTCTTTCCGTAGATCATTTCGTCCAACTCGGCCATTTTATTGAATTCAAGGTCGTCAATTATACTTTGGAAAGTTCCCGTGCCAACAAAACCAGAATCTGGGGAAAGAAAACGAGTAGATCCTGAACCAAACAAACGGTAACTTTTCCCACTCTTTTCAATAACAACGGTGGTTTGTTTCTTGTCATTGTATCCCCAAACATCGAAATGAATATTCGTCAAACGGTTGTTGCCAGCTGTTTGAAATACATGTGTAGTGATGCGGTTTGGCTCAATTTTAGATTCAACTTTTTTCTTTTTGTTTTCCGTTTCTTTAATCGATAAATGATAGGGAAAAAGACCAACTGCCTTCGGTAAACCTTTGTTCCAGCGTCCTTTTTCATCTTTTTCTCGTTCGTTGAGCAAGCCTGAGGTATTACTTCCATCGCCCGCAGCAACTAGAACATTTATGTAATAATCAGCTCGTCCACCCAAAGATTTAAAAATTTCAAATGATCGTTTCTCAACATAAGCATTGGTTGCGTAGCTGAGAGCATTCAAGGAAATCAAAATGTCTTGTTGATCCAAGTAACGCAACGATTCGAGCATAGCAATTTTATCATCCAAGGATAGACTTGGGTTGAAAACATTATCGAATTTTGCATTGAGAACAAACTTGTCTGTCTTTTCTTTAAAAGCGTTGTCGGGTAGTTTCGGGAACAAATACACTTCAAATTCTTTGTATTCCTGCACCAAATGTAAACTCTGCTCTTCTTCCTTTTTTTGATTTTCAAGTAGGGCTTTGTTCAGTTCCCATATGGCCATTTTGTTTGCCGCTTCTGCAATTAAACCGACTGGAGATTTGGCAATTTCTTCACTTCGAATCAATAAAGTTTCCGGATTCGAGATGATCATTTCTTCGATGGAATCGTAATGAATTTCGCCATTCTTGTACAGAATTCCCGGTCCTTGGTATTCAAAGAATCGTCCAAAATTCTGGTCTAGAATTGGACTTTTTTTAACAATATGATATAAATAAGCTCTTTCTTCGGCATTCAGCAAGGGATAATCCTGTCCGATTGAAAATAACGGCAGCAGAAGAAGGAGTAGAAATTTGAATTTCATTCGGTTTTTGGTGTTAATTGCAATTGTATAAGTTCTGTTATCAGTAAAAGTAACAAAAGAAAAAATCCACTCTGAGCACGAAGTGGATTTTTTTAAAATGTTTATACACAGTTTATTTAATCATTATTATTCTGTTCTGCAGTTCTTGATTTGGAGTTTCAAAACGAAGCGTGTACATTCCGGCATTGAATCCATAAATAATATATTGAAAACCTCCAATAGATTGGAATTCAACTGATCTACCACACACATCAATGAGTTGAACTTTAGTGCTTTCCGAAATATTTTGAATGGTAATTGTATTTTTTGCTGGATTGGGAAACACCTTGTAGTTAAGCGCATTGTTTTGATTTAGTGAAGCCACTGGCGAACCAGAAACAGAAGATAAAAGAACAGTTTCCTCAAACAAAGGCTCTGGAAATCCAGAAATTACTTTAGCCGACAAGTGCAAGAATACACGCATGTGATTTGTGCTATTCAAGTCGTAATATTCATATTTTGAACGAATCAACTGCGAGGTGCCCAAAATAGGGACTGTAACTACCGCAGTATCTTGAATATGGAAACGCGATACATTTGTTAAATAACTACCATCGGGTTGAATAAGAGTCCCTATTCCATCATAGATCGTATGTGACGTTCCTATCATCGCCGGATTTTGCGGAATAGTATTGTAAACGAAGCTCACATTTCCTGAGAAACTATCGTTCACATATGCGGTCATGGTCATCGGGTAATTCATAAGTGTTTGATCGCCCACCGAAAATTTAGCTTTGATATCTCCTAAATCGGTTCCTTCGAGCTCGTATCCTTGAGATGCACGATTCGAAGCAGAGGTCGAATAATAAGAATAAGTGAAATCTTCGATTTTAATCGCGGTAGTCGAAGTGGTGAAATCGGATGCAAATGGAGTGGAAGCACTGGCTTGTAATTCAACCAATTTCGTCTCTCCAACGTACGATTGTAAATTGCTATAATCCCAAGAAACGCCATTGCCTAAATTAGAAGCTTAGTCCGTCACAAAAGAATCACATAAATACATCAATTTGGTGTTGCCAATCATTGGCTCGTTTGTTGAAGTAAATGTTTGATAGAGAGATGACAAGGTGGTCGAAAGTAGGATGCGTAAAAGTTTTTTAAAATAAGGAGGTTTTTAATAGCACAAAATTAGTGATTAATCCATTACAAGTAAAACACTTTAGACCAGTACTTGTTACAGGATGTAAATTAATTAAATTCGCGTTGCATTATTTAACATCAATAACGATAAAATGATTCAAAAGGTTGGTGAAAAGAAGTTCAGGTTAATAATTAAAATTGCAAGTGTCGCGTTGATTATTTTGTCGGTCCTATTTGCTTATGGCGTTGGAATGCTGAAACTGGATTACGATTTCGAAAAATTCTTTCCCATAGACGATATGGAAACTGATTTCTTTCTTGAACACCGCGCTAAGTTTGAATCGGACAATGATTTTTTATTGATTTCTATTGAAAACGATCCCACGGTATTCGAGTTGGGGTTTTTGAAAAAAGTGAAATCACTACAGAAAAAGATAGACAGCACTAGGTATGTTCGGTTTACCCGAAGCATTGTGACGGAGAAGGAAATGTATATTCCTCCGAGGTCCATACCCACTAGTCGACCGTATATCAATTTTAAAGAGAATCGACTCGTTCAGGACGAAAAAGACCTCATGGAAAATGAGGAGATGATCAATACCTTAATCGCCAAAAACAAAAAGTCCTTGTGCATTTTTGTTCGCCACAAGGATTTTCTAAGTAAAAATGGCAGTGACACTCTCGTTCATAGTATAATTGAACTTTGTGAAGGTTACGGATTCGATAAAGTTAGAGTCGCAGGTAGGACAGTGGGGCAGAAATTTTATATCGATAAAATGGGCTATGAAATGGCTTTTTTCATGGTCTTGAGTTACCTGCTCGTCATTGTTTTCTTGTTTATTGCCTTCCGATCCTTGTGGGGCGTTTTAATGCCACAATTGGTCATTATAGGCACCTTGTTTTGGGTGGTCGGTTTCATTGGCTTGTATGGCGAGCCGGTCAGTATTGTCATGTCGGTGTTGCCGTGCATTGTTTTCGTTGTGGCCATGTCGGATGTCATTCACTTGTTGTCCCGCTATCTAGACGCCTTCCGAACGGGCATTGGCAAGTTTGCTAGTATAAAATTGACGATTCGTGAGGTCGGAATGGCGACTTTTTTGACCTCCGTGACCACTGCCATTGGATTCTTTAGTCTGATGTTTATAAGCGTTCAACCCATTCAAGTGTTTGGTGCAATAGCAGGATTCGGTGTGTTAATTGCCTTTGTTTTGACCTTTGTTCTTCTGCCCATCATTATATATGTGGCGCCAAATCCTACTTTTTTAAAGAAGTCGGATAGAGATCCGTTTTGGAAAAAGAAATTGTCCAAATGGTTCATTCGCGTTTTGCGTCAACCGAAAAGGATTTTGATTGTTTATGTGGGATTTATAGCCGTTTGCTTGATAGGAATGGTGAACCTAGAAGCGAATAATTTTCTCATGGATGAGATTTCGCAGAAGGAACCGATTAAGCAAAATTTCAATTTTTTAGACGAACATTATGGAGGAATTCGCCCTTTCGAGCTTTCGATTAGCTTAAAAGACACCTCAAAAACGTTTTGGTCTTTGGAAGTTTTAAAGGATGTTGAAAAGGTGGAGAATTACATCGAAACGGTGTATGGCGCTGGACTTCGGTCGTCCATTGTGAAAGTCGTAAAAGTGATGAATCGGTCCACACACACAGGACGTGTAGATTATTTCACCTTGCCGGAAAGAGAAAGAGATTTAAAAAGATTCAAGCGTGGTCTGGAAAAAGTTTCGGGCGGCCAATTCAAAAATGTGTTATTGGATTCGACAGGACATTTTGCTCGTCTGAGCGGTAACATGCCTGATTGGGGAAATAAAGTGATATCCAAAAAGAATGAGGCCTTTCAGCAATTCTTAAAGAAGGAAATGTCCAATTCCACAATCAAGGTTCAATTAACAGGCACCGCACATCTTCTGGATAAAAATATTAGCTATCTGTCGTTGAGTTTGATTAAAGGAATTTCGCTTTCCGTTATTCTTGTCGCGCTCATCATGGGGCTGTTGTATCGTTCTGTTTCCATGGTTTTGATCAGTATTATTCCGAATCTAATTCCGCTTATTTTTGTTGCTGCCATAATGGGGTATTTTGGCATAAATATAAAAACGAGCACGGCCATTGTTTTCACCATTGCTTTTGGAATTGCCGTTGATGATACGATACATTTCTTAGGGAAGTTTAAGTATGAATTGATGAAGGGAAGAAGTAAAATGTATGCTCTGAAACGTAGTTTTTTGACCACTGGTAAAGCCATGATTATCACGACTTTTATTTTGTGTGCAGGCTTTATTCTTTTGGTGTTCTCGTCATTTCTTGGAACTGCCATTATGGGTGTTTTGCTTTGTTTGACGCTGTTCTTGGCGCTAATTGTTGATTTAACCTTGTTGCCAGTTTTGCTTATGCTCTTTTATAAAGTCAAGAAATAAGCCTTTGTTTATGTGATGATTTGTATATAATAAAGATTTCTATCTTTAGCGTAAAACTAAAGCATGTCGAAAAATCAGATCAAAGATT